>Ga0172378_10002590_pt1 | contig 16993 bp, 12 predicted proteins | sample GrowelOW332metaG_FD_119755 | JGI IMG/M metagenome (GOLD analysis project Ga0172378, IMG submission 119755) | Groundwater microbial communities from an aquifer near a municipal landfill in Southern Ontario, Canada - Pumphouse #3_1 metaG | ecosystem: Environmental > Aquatic > Deep subsurface >... | reverse complement strand
TTGAGCTGAATAATGACATTAAAGAGTATATTAATGTGAGGGATGAATATTTTACTGATAGGAGCAAGTGTAGTTCACTTTTTGTTCTAAAGAGCGGAGAAACACTGTACCCCTTGAAAGTTTATAATTTGGTGAAACGAAGTTTGGCTAAATTTGTATCGGTAAAAAAGAAGAGTCCTCATGTGTTAAGACACACTTTTGCAACCTCGATGCTGAATCATGATGCATCACTTGAGGCGATAAAAGAGTTGCTTGGTCATGAGAGCCTAGAGACCACTCAGGTTTATACCCATACAACATTTGAAGAACTGAAAAAAGTATATGAACAAGCTCATCCAAGAGCGTAAAATAGGAGGTTATATGGAACTAAGAATTCAAGCTATTCATTTTGATGCTTCAGAGAAGCTTCAGGATTTTATCCAGAAGAAGTGTGGTAAATTAGAAAAATATTGCGACGATATAAAAAATGTGGAGGTGTTATTAAAAGTCGTAAAACCCGAAAGCGCAATGAATAAAGATGTTAACATTAAGGTGTCTGTGCCCAATTCTGAGTTTTTTGCAGAGAAGGTAAGTGATACATTTGAAGAGTCTGTTGACGTTTGTATTGATGCACTTTCAAAACAATTGACTAAGCATAAAGAAAAGCTTCGCGGTGCCTAAAAAAGTACTGAAAGTTTTTGCAAATTAAAATAATTGTCTAACTTTGCAGCCGCTTATCCCTTAATAGGAATCGGCTGCAATTTAAGATAAGCCTCTTTAGCTCAGTTGGCCAGAGCACGTGATTTGTAATCTCGGGGTCGTTGGTTCGAATCCGACAAGAGGCTCTTAATTTTCGATCTTTGTTTATTGTGTAGTGGGGCAAATACCAGAGTGGCCAAATGGGGCAGACTGTAAATCTGCTGTCTTTCGACTTCGGTGGTTCGAATCCATCTTTGCCCACTATAAATTGAGACTTTGATCTTTAGTGATGCGGAAGTAGCTCAGTTGATAGAGCATTAGCCTTCCAAGCTGAGGGTCGCGGGTTTGAGCCCCGTCTTCCGCTCTCATTGCTGTTATAGCTCAGTGGTAGAGCACTTCCTTGGTAAGGAAGAGGTCACGAGTTCAAGTCTCGTTAACAGCTCAGAATAACGTAATTGCTGATTATTAATCAAATAAATAACAAGTTAAAGCTATGGCTAAAGAGAAATTTGAACGTTCAAAACCGCACGTTAATATTGGTACTATCGGTCACGTTGACCACGGTAAGACAACATTAACTGCTGCTATCACTATGGTGTTGGCAAAAAAAGGTCTTTCAGAATTGCGCTCTTTCGATTCTATCGATAACGCTCCTGAAGAGAAAGAAAGAGGTATTACTATTAATACTTCACACGTAGAGTATCAAACAGCTAACCGTCACTACGCACACGTTGACTGTCCAGGTCACGCTGACTACGTTAAGAACATGGTTACTGGTGCTGCTCAGATGGACGGTGCTATCATCGTTTGTGCTGCAACTGACGGTCCTATGCCTCAGACTCGTGAGCACATCCTTTTGGCTCGTCAGGTAAACGTACCACGTCTTGTTGTATTCTTGAACAAGTGTGATATGGTTGATGACGAAGAAATGTTGGAATTGGTAGAAATGGAAATGCGTGAATTGCTTTCATTCTATGATTTCGATGGCGACAATACTCCAATCATCCGCGGTTCTGCACTTGGTGCATTGAACGGTGTTGCTGAATGGGAAGATAAAGTAATGGAATTGATGGACGCAGTTGATACTTGGATTCCATTGCCTCCACGTGAAATAGACAAACCATTCTTGATGCCAGTTGAGGACGTATTCTCAATCACTGGTCGTGGTACAGTTGCTACAGGTCGTATCGAAACTGGTGTTATCCACGTAGGTGATGAAATTGAAATCCTTGGTTTAGGTGAAGATAAGAAATCTGTTGTTACAGGTGTCGAAATGTTCCGTAAACTTCTTGATCAGGGTGAAGCTGGTGATAACGTAGGTCTTTTACTTCGTGGTATAGACAAGAATGAGATCAAACGTGGTATGATTCTTTGTCACCCAGGACAGGTTAAGGCTCACTCTAAATTCAAAGCTGAGGTTTATATCCTTAAGAAAGAAGAAGGTGGTCGTCACACTCCATTCCATAACAAATACCGTCCTCAGTTCTATCTTCGTACTATGGACTGTACAGGTGAAATCACTCTTCCAGAAGGAGTTGATATGGTAATGCCTGGTGATAACGTAACAATCAATGTAGAACTTATCTACCCAGTTGCTTTGAACGTAGGTTTGCGTTTCGCTATCCGCGAAGGTGGACGTACAGTAGGTGCTGGTCAGATTACAGAACTTGTTGACTAATACATAAATTTAGTTCTCGACTTGCAAGAGTCGAGAACTTTTTACGGGAGTAGCTCAGTTGGTAGAGCACCGGTCTCCAAAACCGGGTGTCGGGAGTTCGAGCCTCTCCTCCCGTGCAAAACTTTAAACAATATGTTTCATAAAGTAGTAAATTATTTCAAAGAATCTTATAACGAATTAGTCTATAAAGTATCATGGCCAAATCGTTCAGAGCTTTCTAATAGTGCTGTAGTTGTTTTATATGCTTCCCTACTTCTAGCACTAGTAGTTTTCTTAATGGATTCTCTCTTCCAGTTAGTTATGGAAGGTGTCATCTATCCGCACTAAAACTATAAACCATGTCTGAAATTGAAAAAAAATGGTATGTTCTTCGTGCCGTGAGTGGAAAAGAGAGCAAGGTTAAAGAGTATTTGGATGCAGATATCAGAAATGGTAATCTCGGTGATTACGTATCTCAGGTTTTAATACCTACAGAGAAGGTATATCAAGTACGTAACGGTAAAAAAATCGTTAAAGAAAGAAGTTATCTTCCAGGATATGTTTTGATCGAGGCTGCACTTGTTGGTGAGGTTTCTCATCATCTAAGAAATACTCCTAATGTGATCGGTTTCCTCGGAGGTACAGAGAACCCTGTTCCACTTCGTCAGTCAGAAGTTAATAGAATTTTAGGAACTGTTGATGAACTTCAGGAAATCGGAGAGGAATTAAATATTCCTTTTGCCGTTGGAGAAAACGTGAAAGTATCAGTTGGTCCGTTTAGCGGCTTCAGTGGTGTCATTGAAGAAGTTAACTCGGAAAAACGTAAACTGAAAGTAATGGTCAAAATTTTCGGAAGGAAAACTCCTCTGGAATTAGGCTTTGTAGATGTAGAAAAAGAATAACGCACCTGTTACATGTGTTGTTCTTTAATGTAGTGTTTATATATAAAACTAAAGAAAAATGGCTAAAGAAGTTGCTGGACTAATCAAATTACAGATTAAAGGAGGCGCTGCAAATCCATCACCTCCCGTTGGACCTGCACTAGGTTCTAAGGGTATTAACATAATGGAATTTTGCAAGCAATTCAATGCCAGAACCCAGGACAAAGCTGGTAAAATATTACCAGTAATCATTACCTACTACGCAGATAAGTCTTTTGATTTTGTTATCAAGACTCCTCCTGTAGCAATCCAATTACTTGAGGTTGCTAAAATTAAGAGTGGATCTGCTGAGCCAAATCGTAAGAAAGTTGCCGAGCTTACTTGGGAACAGATTCGTAATATTGCTCAGGACAAAATGGTTGACTTGAACTGTTTTACTATTGAATCAGCAATGACAATGGTAGCAGGTACTGCCAGAAGTATGGGTATCTCTGTAAAAGGGGAATTCCCGGGTAATAATTAATAAACTTCAATTATAATGGGTAAACTGACAAAAAATCAAAAGTTAGCTGCAGAAAAAATTGAAGCAGGGAAAGCATACTCACTTAAAGAAGCTTCTGAACTTGTAAGAGAGATTACTTTTACAAAATTTGATGCTTCCTTGGATATTGATGTACGTTTAGGAGTTGACCCTCGTAAATCTAACCAGATGGTTCGTGGTGTGGTATCTTTACCTCACGGAACTGGTAAAGAGGTACGTGTTTTGGTTCTCTGTACACCAGATGCTGAAGCTGCTGCAAAGGAAGCTGGAGCTGATTATGTTGGTCTTGACGAATATATCGACAAGATCAAAGGTGGATGGACAGATATTGATGTAATCATCACTATGCCATCTATCATGGGAAAAATTGGTGCTCTTGGTAGAGTGTTAGGCCCTCGCGGTTTGATGCCAAATCCAAAAAGTGGCACTGTGACAATGGATGTTGCTAAAGCTGTAAGAGAAGTTAAGCAGGGTAAGATTGACTTTAAGGTTGACAAGAGCGGTATCGTTCATACTTCAATCGGTAAGAGTAGTTTTACATCTGAGCAGATTCGTGATAATGCAAAAGAATTTATTGCAACTATCATTAAACTGAAACCTAGCGCAGCTAAAGGTACATATATAAAGAGTATTTATCTTTCAAGTACTATGAGTAAGGGTGTCAAAGTTGACCCTAAAACTGTAGAAGAAATCTAATTAAAAGGAGGAAATCATGAGAAAGGAAGATAAAGGCGTTATTATTGGCCAATTGACAGAAACTTTAAAAGAGTACGGTCATTTCTATCTTGTTGATACAACTGCTATGGCAGCTGCTGAAACAAGTGATTTGAGAAGAAAATGTTTCAAGAACAATATCAAGCTTGTAGTTGTAAAGAACACTTTATTACACAAGGCTCTTTTGAACTCTGAGACAGATTTCTCTCCACTTTTTGATTCTTTGAAAGGAACAACTTCGGTTATGTTCACTGAGGTAGCTAACGCTCCTGCTAAACTTTTGAAAGAATTCAAAGATGGAAAGCCAGGCCTGAAAGCAGCTTATGCTGAAGAAGGTTTCTATGTTGGCGCTGAGCAACTTGATGCTCTTGCTAATATTAAGAGTAAAAATGAAGTTATTGCTGACATTGTTGCACTTTTGCAATCTCCAGCAAAGAACGTTATTTCAGCTCTTCAATCAGGTGGAAACACCATTCACGGAGTCCTCAAGACTCTAGGGGAAAGACCCGAATAATTTTTTATTTACAAAGTAACAAACAATTAAAATCATACAAAAATGGCAGATTTGAAAGCTTTTGCAGAACAATTAGTTAACTTAACAGTAAAAGAAGTTAATGAACTTGCAACTATCCTAAAAGAAGAATACGGTATTGAACCTGCTGCTGCAGCTGTTGCTGTTGCTGCTGGCCCAGTAGCTGCTGCTGCTGTAGAAGAGAAAACATCTTTTGATGTAGTTTTGAAGAGTGCAGGTGCTGCTAAACTTCAGGTAGTTAAGGCAGTTAAAGAAGCATGTGGTTTAGGTTTGAAAGAAGCTAAAGACATGGTAGACGGTGCTCCTAGTACAGTTAAAGAAGGCTTATCTAAAGACGAAGCTGAATCTCTAAAGAAAACTTTGGAAGAGGCTGGAGCTGAAGTTGAGCTTAAGTAATATTGCCTGATTATCAGGAACTTCGGTTAGGAATCCCCCGAGTGAGGGGGTTCTTAACCTTTTTGTGTCTATATTAATTTAAGTCCTACAAATATTTAATTAGATGTCTTCAAACTCTGAAAATCAAAGAATTAATTTTGCTTCAATAAAGAATCCGATGAAGTATCCGGATTTCCTTGAAGTCCAATTGAAGTCATTCCAAGACTTTTTACAACTTGATACCCCACCTGAAAAAAGAAGAAACGATGGGTTGTATAAAGTGTTTGCTGAGAATTTTCCAATAGCAGATACACGTAATAATTTCGTACTTGAGTTTTTGGATTACTATATCGATCCGCCTCACTACTCAATAGATGAGTGTTTGGAACGTGGTCTTACATATAGTGTACCATTAAAAGCTAAACTGAAACTTTACTGTACAGATCCTGATCATGAGGATTTTGATACTGTTATTCAGGATGTATTTTTGGGTCCTATCCCATATATGACTCCAAAAGGAACATTTGTTATCAATGGTGCTGAACGCGTAATTGTATCTCAGTTGCATCGTTCTCCAGGCGTATTCTTCGGACAAAGTGTTCATGCTAATGGAACTAAACTATATTCAGCTCGTATAATACCATTCAAAGGTTCTTGGATAGAATTTGCTACTGACATAAACAATGTCATGTATGCTTATATAGATCGTAAGAAGAAATTACCAGTAACAACTTTGTTACGTGCTGTTGGTTTCGAAAATGATAAAGACATCCTTGAGATTTTTAATCTTGCTGAGGACATAAAGGTTACTAAAGCTAATCTTAAGAAGGTTGTCGGAAGAAAATTAGCAGCTAGAGTTCTTAAGACTTGGACTGAAGATTTCGTTGATGAAGATACCGGTGAAGTTGTTTCTATTGAACGTAACGAGGTTATCATTGACCGTGAAACAGTACTTGAAGCTGAACACGTTGATGAGATTGTTGAATCAGGTGTTCAGAATATACTTGTTCACAAAGAGGATGCAAATTCTTCTGATTTCTCTATTATCTTCAATACACTCCAGAAAGACCCTAGTAACTCAGAAAAAGAGGCAGTACTTTATATCTACCGTCAGTTGAGAAATGCTGACCCTGCTGATGATGCAAGTGCTAGAGAAGTTATCAATAACCTCTTCTTCTCAGAGAAACGTTACGATTTGGGTGATGTAGGACGTTACAGAATAAATAAGAAGTTAGGCCTTACAACTGACATGGATGTTAAGGTGCTGACAAAACAAGATATTATAGAGATTATTAAGTATCTTATCGAACTTATTAACTCAAAAGCTGATGTGGATGATATCGACCACTTGAGCAACCGTCGCGTACGTACTGTAGGTGAACAGTTGTCAAATCAGTTTGCTGTTGGTCTTGCTCGTATGTCACGTACAATCCGTGAACGTATGAACGTTAGAGACAATGAGGTCTTTACTCCAATAGATCTTATCAACGCTAAAACTATATCATCTGTTATCAATTCATTCTTTGGGACAAATGCTTTGTCACAATTTATGGACCAGACTAACCCACTTGCTGAAATTACTCACAAGCGTCGTTTGTCTGCACTTGGCCCTGGTGGTCTTTCTAGAGAGAGAGCAGGTTTCGAGGTACGTGACGTTCACTACACTCACTACGGCCGTCTCTGTCCTATTGAAACTCCTGAAGGTCCAAATATCGGTCTTATCTCTTCTCTTTGTGTATATGCAAAGATCAATGATCTTGGATTCATTGAAACTCCATACCGTAAGACTGCTGACTCAAAAGTAGATATCAGTGAAAATGGTATCATATATCTTACAGCAGAAGAGGAAGAGGACAAGATTATTGCACAGGGAAATGCCCCTCTTGATGATGAAGGTAAATTCATCCGTACTAAAGTAAAAGCTCGTCGTGATGCTGATTATCCAGTTGTTGGCCCAAGTCAGGTTGAACTTATGGATGTATCTCCACAGCAGATTGCATCTATCGCTGCGTCATTGATTCCTTTCTTGGAACATGATGATGCTAACCGTGCGTTGATGGGATCTAACATGATGCGCCAGGCAGTTCCATTGCTTCGTACAGAAGCTCCTATCGTAGGTACAGGTATTGAAAAACAGTTGGTAGAGGATTCACGTACTCAGATTGCTGCTGAGGGTGATGGTGTTATCGATTTTGTTGACGCTACTACTATTCGTGTTCTTTATGACAGAACAGATGAAGAGGAGTTCGTAAGTTTCGAACCTGCACTGAAAGAGTATACAATACCTAAGTTTAGGAAAACTAACCAGAGCATGACAATTGACCTTCGCCCAATATGCAGCAAGGGTCAGAGAGTTAAAGCTGGTGATATCCTTACAGAGGGTTACTCTACAGCTAACGGTGAACTTGCTCTTGGTAAGAACCTTCTTGTAGCTTACATGCCTTGGAAGGGTTACAACTATGAGGATGCTATCGTACTTAACGAACGCGTTGTAAGAGAAGATATCCTTACATCAGTTCATGTTGATGAATACATTCTTGAAGTTCGTGAGACAAAACGTGGTATGGAAGAACTTACTTCTGACATTCCAAACGTTAGCGAAGAGGCTACTAAAGATCTTGATGAAAACGGTATCGTTAGAATCGGTGCTCGTATTGAACCAGGTGATATCCTTATCGGTAAGATCACTCCAAAAGGTGAGTCTGATCCTTCACCAGAAGAGAAATTGCTTCGTGCAATCTTCGGTGATAAGGCAGGTGATGTGAAAGATGCTTCACTTAAAGCTTCTCCATCATTGAAGGGTATCGTTATAGATAAGAAACTCTTCTCAAGAGTTATCAAGACTAGAAGTGAGAAGAATGCAGACAAGGCTATACTTCCAAAATTAAACGATGAGTTTGATGAGAAAGTAGCAAGTCTGAAAAATGTTCTTGTTGATAAACTTCTTGTCCTTACAGAAGGAAAACCATCTCAGGGTGTTAAAGATTATCTAGCTACTGAGGTTATTGCAAAGGGTGCTAAGTTTACTAAGAGAGATCTTGAAACTTTGGATTATTCTATCATACAGTTGAGCAAGTGGACAACAGATGCTCATACAAATGATATGATAAGAGACCTTGTAATGAATTATCTGAAGAAATATAAAGAGCTTGATTCTGAACTTAAACGTAAGAAGTTTGCTATTACTATCGGTGATGAGCTTCCATCAGGAATCATCCAGATGGCTAAAGTATATATTGCTAAGAAACGTAAGATTGGTGTAGGTGATAAGATGGCAGGTCGCCACGGTAACAAGGGTATCGTATCAAGAGTTGTTCGTCAGGAAGATATGCCTTTCTTGTCTGACGGAACTCCAGTAGATATCGTTCTTAACCCGTTGGGTGTGCCTTCTCGTATGAACATCGGTCAGATATTCGAGGCTGTATTAGGCCGTGCCGGAAAAGAGTTGGGTCTTAAATTTGCTACTCCAATCTTTGATGGTGCAACTATGGAAGACCTGGACAAATGGACAGACAAAGCAGGCTTGCCACGTTATTGTAAGACCTATCTTTATGATGGTGGAACAGGTGAAAAGTTTGACCAGCCGGCAACAGTTGGTGTGACTTACATGTTGAAACTTGGTCACATGGTTGAAGATAAAATGCATGCTCGTTCTATCGGTCCTTACTCACTTATAACTCAACAGCCACTTGGTGGTAAGGCACAGTTTGGTGGTCAGCGTTTTGGAGAGATGGAGGTTTGGGCACTTGAAGCATTCGGTGCTGCTCACATTCTTCAGGAGATCCTTACTATCAAATCGGATGATGTCGTTGGACGTTCTAAAGCTTATGAAGCTATCGTCAAAGGCGAGCCTATGCCAACACCTGGTATACCTGAGTCTCTAAATGTATTGTTACATGAACTTAGAGGTTTGGGCTTGAGCATCAATCTTGAATAATAAATATAACTCTTTACAATATAAATAAGAAAGTATGGCTTTTAGAAAAGAAACTAAGATAAAGAGTAATTTCTCGAAAATTTCTATCGGACTCGCTTCTCCTGAAGAAATCTTAGAGAATTCGAGTGGTGAGGTCTTAAAACCTGAAACCATCAATTACCGAACATACAAACCTGAGCGCGACGGTCTGTTCTGTGAAAGAATATTCGGTCCTGTAAAGGATTATGAATGCCATTGCGGTAAATACAAACGTATCAGATATAAAGGTATCGTCTGCGACCGTTGTGGTGTTGAGGTAACTGAAAAGAAAGTACGTCGTGAAAGAATGGGACACATACAACTAGTTGTTCCTGTTGCTCACATTTGGTATTTCCGTTCTTTGCCAAATAAAATCGGTTATCTTTTAGGCTTGCCGACAAAGAAACTTGATTCTATAATATATTATGAACGTTATGTAGTCATACAGCCAGGTATAATGGCTGAAGAGGGAGTTAACGAATATGATCTTCTTTCTGAAGAAGAATATCTAAACATCCTTGATAAATTGCCAAAGGAGAATCAGTATCTTGAAGATACTGATCCAAACAAATTCATCGCTAAGATGGGTGCTGACGCTATCTATGATATGTTGGCAAAATTGGATCTTGATTCTCTTTCATACGATTTGCGTAACAAGGCTGGCAACGACTCTTCTCAGCAGAGAAAGAACGAAGCATTGAAGAGATTGCAGGTTGTAGAATCTTTCAGAGCATCTAAGGGTAGAAATAAACCTGAATGGATGATCGTCAAGATTGTACCTGTTATTCCACCTGAACTTCGCCCATTGGTGCCACTTGATGGTGGTCGTTTCGCTACATCTGATTTGAATGACCTTTATCGTCGTGTTATTATACGTAACAACCGTTTGAAGAGACTTATAGAGATCAAGGCTCCGGAAGTAATTCTACGTAACGAGAAACGTATGCTTCAGGAAGCTGTTGACTCACTATTCGACAACTCAAGAAAATCAAGCGCAGTTAAGACAGATGCTAACCGTCCTTTGAAGTCTTTGTCAGACAGTTTGAAGGGTAAGCAAGGTCGTTTCCGTCAGAACCTGTTAGGTAAACGTGTTGACTACTCTGCTCGTTCAGTTATCGTCGTTGGTCCTGAATTGAAGATGGGTGAATGTGGTATTCCTAAGTTGATGGCTGCAGAACTTTACAAACCATTTATCATACGTAAGTTGATAGAGAGAGGTATTGTTAAGACTGTTAAATCAGCGAAGAAGATCGTTGACAGAAAAGAGCCTGTTATTTGGGATATCCTTGAGCATGTAATGAAAGGTCATCCAGTTCTATTGAACCGTGCCCCTACATTGCACCGTCTTGGTATTCAAGCATTCCAACCTCATATGATTGAAGGTAAAGCTATCCAGCTGCACCCATTAGCATGTACTGCGTTCAACGCCGACTTCGATGGTGACCAGATGGCTGTGCACTTGCCGCTAAGCAATGAGGCTGTTCTTGAGGCTCAGATGCTTATGATTCAGTCGCACAATATCTTGAACCCTGCTAATGGTGCTCCTATTACCGTTCCTGCTCAGGATATGGTTCTTGGTCTTTACTATATTACTAAGCTAAGAAAAGGTGCTAAGGGTGAAGGTCTGATATTCTACGGTGCTGAAGAGGCAATGATAGCTTATAACGAAGGCAAGGTAGATATCCATGCTATAATAAGCGTTATTGTTAAGGACTTGGATAGTGAAGGAAATATTGTAGACGTAATGATGAAGGAGACTTCTGTAGGACGTGTTATCGTTAATGAGATAGTACCTTACGAAGTTGGTTACCTGAATACTATTATATCAAAGAAATCTCTTCGCGATATTATCAGTAATGTAATTAAGACTGTCGGTGTTGCAAGAGCTTGTACATTCCTGGACGGAATAAAGAATCTTGGTTATTATATGGCGTTCAAGGGTGGTCTTTCATTCAACTTGGGTGATATCATTATCCCTAAGGAGAAAGAGGAACTTGTGAAACGCGGTAACGAAGAGGTAGAACAGATTATGATGAACTATAACATGGGTTTCATCACTGACAATGAACGTTACAACCAGGTTATCGATACTTGGACACACGTAAACAGTGACTTGTCAGATATCCTCTACAAAACTATTAAGAACGACGATCAAGGATTCAACTCAGTATTTATGATGCTTGACTCTGGTGCCCGTGGTTCTAAAGAACAGATTCGTCAGCTTTCAGGTATGCGTGGTTTGATGGCAAAACCTCAGAAAGCTGGTGCTGAAGGTGCACAGATTATTGAGAACCCTATTCTTTCTAACTTTAAGGAGGGTCTTTCGGTTCTTGAGTACTTTATCTCTACCCACGGTGCTCGTAAAGGTCTTGCCGATACAGCGCTTAAGACTGCCGATGCAGGTTATCTGACTCGTCGTCTTGTTGACGTTTCTCATGATGTTATCATCAATGAAGAGGACTGTGGAACATTACGTGGTCTAGTATGTACTGCATTGAAGAACAACGATGAGGTTATCGCTACACTTTACGAACGTATCCTCGGACGTGTATCTGTACATGATATCATACATCCTACTACAGGTAAGATGATTGTTGCAGGTGGTGAAGAGATTACTGAACCTATTGCACAAGAGATTGAAAACTCTCCAATAGAGAGTGTTGAAATACGTTCAGTGCTTACTTGTGAATCTAAGAAGGGCGTTTGTGCTAAGTGTTACGGACGTAACCTTGCATCAAGCCAGATGGTTCAGAAAGGTGAAGCTGTCGGCGTTATTGCTGCACAGTCAATCGGTGAGCCTGGTACTCAGTTGACACTTCGTACATTCCATGCCGGTGGTATCGCCGGTAACATGGCAGCAAATGCTAGCATCGTAGCTAAGAATGATGCAAGACTTGAGTTCGAAGAGTTGCGTACTGTTGATACAGTGGATGAATCAGGTGAATTGGTTAAGGTTGTAGTTGGTCGTTTGGCTGAAGTACGCTTTGTTGATGTAAACACTGGTATTATCCTTTCTACTCACAATGTACCTTACGGTTCTAAACTATTTGTTTCAGATGGTGATGTCGTTGACAAGGGCAAACTTATCGCTAAGTGGGATCCATTCAATGCTGTTATCATTACTGAAGCAACAGGTAAGATTGAATTCGAATCTATGATTGAGAATATAACATACAAGGTTGATTCGGATGAAGCAACCGGTTTACGCGAAATTATCATCATAGAATCTAAAGATAAGACAAAAGTTCCATCTGCTCATATTATGGGCGAAAAGGGAGGTTTGATACGTACATACAACTTCCCAGTGGGTGGTCACGTTGTAATCGAAGACAAACAGTCTGTGAAAGCAGGTGATATATTGGTTAAGATTCCTCGTGCTGTAGGTAAGGCAGGTGATATCACAGGTGGTTTGCCTCGTGTAACTGAGTTGTTTGAGGCTCGTAATCCATCTAACCCTGCAGTTGTATCTGAAATCGATGGTGAGATCACTATGGGTAAGATTAAGCGTGGTAACCGTGAAATTGTTGTAACATCTAAGACTGGTGAGGTTAAGAAGTATCTTGTAAATCTTTCTAAGCAAATTCTTGTTCAGGAGAATGACTACGTAAGAGCCGGTACTCCACTTTCTGACGGTGCTACTACTCCAGCAGATATCCTTGCTATCAAGGGTCCTACTGCTGTTCAGGAATATATCGTTAATGAGGTTCAGGACGTATATCGTCTGCAGGGTGTGAAGATCAATGACAAGCACTTTGAAATTATCGTTCGTCAGATGATGCGTAAAGTACAGATTGACGAAGCAGGTGATACTCGTTTCTTGGAACAACAGGTTGTAGACAAACAAGACTTCATGGAGGAAAATGACCGTATATGGGGTAAGAAAGTTGTTGTCGATGCTGGTGACTCTCAGAACTTGCAACCTGGACAGATCGTTACAGCTCGTAAACTACGTGATGAAAACAGTATGTTAAAACGCCGTGACCTCAGACTTGTTGAAGTACGTGATGCTGTACCTGCTACATCTACTCAGATTCTGCAAGGTATAACACGTGCTGCATTGGGAACATCTAGCTTCATGTCGGCTGCATCATTCCAGGAAACAACCAAAGTCCTCAACGATGCTGCAATCAATGGTAAAGTTGACAGACTTGAAGGTATGAAGGAGAATGTGATCTGCGGTCACTTGATCCCTGCCGGTACAGGTCAACGTGAATTTGAAAAGATTGTTGTTGGCTCAAAAGATGAATACGAAAGAATTCAAGCTAACAGAAAGAACATTATAGATTACGCTGAATAATAAATCTGTATAATTGATAGAAGAAGCAGTCATATATTGGCTGCTTCTTCTTTTTTATCCAATAAAAATAGATATATTTGTTATCAAACGTAAACCAGTAGGAAATGGAAAGAAAAGAATTACATGACTTGCAGATTGAACTTCAGGACGATGTAGCTGAAGGAAACTACTCAAATCTTGCTATAATATCTCATTCAAGCTCGGAATTTATACTTGATTTTGTAAAGATTTTGCCAGGCTTAAAAAAAACAAAGGTGCAGACAAGAGTAATAATGGCTCCTGAACATGCAAAAAGATTGCTTTATGCACTTCAGGAAAATATAACCAGATATGAGAAAACATTTGGTGAAATACGAATGTCGCACCCTCAACGTGAAGATGATAATGAGACTTATATTCCCCCGATAGGTGGTTTCAAGGGAGAGGCTTAATTACATTTTCGAAGATATTTATATGCCTGTTATTCAAAAGTTTTTTTTGGATACAGGCATATTTTTATATATTAAAGGTATTGTTTATTAAAATGTTATTTGTAACTTTGCAGCCCAAAATGTATAGTTTTGGATGACTTTAGCATATTAATAAACAATATATAATAATTAAAAATCAAACAAAATGCCTACTATTCAACAATTAGTAAGAAAAGGAAGAGAGGTTTTGGTTGAGAAGAGTAAATCACCAGCACTAGACTCATGTCCACAGAGACGTGGTGTTTGTGTTCGTGTATATACTACAACTCCTAAGAAACCTAACTCAGCAATGCGTAAAGTTGCTCGTGTGCGTCTGACAAACTCTAAGGAAGTTAACTCATACATCCCAGGAGAAGGTCACAACTTGCAGGAGCACTCAATCGTTTTGGTACGTGGCGGTCGTGTTAAAGACCTTCCAGGTGTACGCTATCATATCGTTCGTGGTACATTGGATACAGCTGGAGTAGCTGGTCGTACTCAGAGACGTTCTAAGTATGGAGCTAAGCGTCCAAAACCAGGACAAGCACCTGCTACAAAAGGTAAGAAGTAATTCTTAAAAAAAGAAAAATAGATTTTTTAATTACGTTTTGGTTTGTTGGATAAGCTTAAGGGTTGAGTAAATACTTCGGTGGAAGTGTTGAAGAAGACAAAGATGCAACCTCAAACAAAACATTATTTTCAATTAAAATGAGAAAAGCAAAACCAAAAAAACGTGTGATCCTTCCAGATCCAGTATTTAATGATCAGAAAGTTTCAAAGTTTGTTAACCATCTTATGTATGATGGAAAGAAGAATACTTCTTACGAAATTTTCTACGATTCATTAGAAGTCGTTAAAGCAAAACTTCCAAACGAAGAAAAATCTGCTTTGGAAATTTGGAAAAAAGCATTGGAAAATGTTACTCCACAGTTGGAGGTTAAGTCTCGCCGTGTAGGTGGAGCTACTTTCCAGGTTCCAACAGAAATCCGTCCTGACCGTAAGGAGTCAATTTCTATGAAGAATTTGATTTTATATGCTCGCAAACGTGGTGGCAAGTCTATGTCTGATAAATTGGCAGCTGAAATCATCGATGCTTTCAATGAACAAGGTGGCGCATATAAGCGTAAAGAAGATATGCACCGCATGGCAGAAGCTAACCGTGCATTTGCTCATTTCAGATTCTAATCAAGTAATAATATAAAAGAAAAGGATTAAAATGGCTAAACATGATTTGCATTTGACTCGTAATATTGGTATCATGGCTCACATTGATGCTGGTAAGACAACTACTTCTGAACGTATATTGTTCTACACTGGATTGACTCACAAAATCGGTGAGGTTCATGATGGTGCAGCTACAATGGACTGGATGGAGCAGGAGCAAGAGCGTGGTATTACTATTACATCTGCAGCTACTACTACTCGTTGGAAGTGGGATGGAAATACATATAAGATTAACTTGATTGATACTCCGGGACACGTTGACTTTACTGCTGAGGTAGAACGTTCATTGCGTGTTCTTGATGGTGCTGTTGCAACATATTGCGCTGTAGGTGGAGTTGAACCACAGTCAGAAACTGTTTGGCGTCAGGCTGACAAATATAATGTTCCTAGAATTGGTTATGTAAACAAGATGGACCGTTCTGGTGCTGACTTCTTTGAAGTTGTTCGCCAGATGAAGGACGTCTTAGGTGCTAACCCATGTCCTATTGTAATTCCTATCGGTGAAGAGGAAAGCTTTAAAGGTGTTGTTGACCTTATAAAGATGAAAGCTATCCTTTGGCATGATGAAACAATGGGTGCTGACTACTCAGAAGAGGATATTCCTGCTAATCTTGTTGATGAAGCAAATGAGTGGAAAGATAAACTTCTAGAAAAAGTAGCTGAATTTGATGAGGCTCTTATGGAAAAATTCTTTGATGATCCTTCACAGATCACAGAAGAAGAGGTTCTTAGAGCTTTGCGTGCCGGTACTCTTAAGATGGAAATCGTTCCTATGTTGTGTGGTTCTTCATTTAAGAATAAGGGTGTTCAGACTCTTCTTGATTATGTATGTGCATTCTTGCCTTCTCCGCTTGACACACCAAATATTCAGGGAACTAACCCTTCAACTGGTGCTGAAGAAGATCGTTGCCCAGATGAGGACGATAAGACTGCAGCTCTTGCGTTCAAGATTGCAACCGACCCTTATGTTGGTCGTCTTACTTTCTTCCGCGTATACTCAGGTAAGATTGAATCTGGCTCATATATATACAACTCTCGCTCAGGAAAGAAAGAACGTGTATCACGTCTTTTCCAGATGCACTCAAACAAACAGAACCCTGTTGAAGTAATTGGAGCTGGTGATATTGGTGCAGGCGTTGGTTTTAAAGATATCCGTACTGGTGATACTTTGTGTGATGAGACAGCTCCTATAGTTCTTGAATCTATGGACTTCCCAGAACCTGTTATCGGTATAGCTATTGAGCCTAAGACTCAGAAAGACCTTGACAAACTTTCAACAGGTCTTGCTAAGCTTGCTGAAGAGGATCCAACATTCCGCGTTCACACTGACGAACAGACAGGTCAGACAGTTATTGAAGGTATGGGTGAGCTTCACCTTGATATCATCATTGATCGTTTGAAACGTGAGTTCAAGGTTGAATGTAACCAAGGTCGTCCACAGGTAGCTTACAAAGAGGCTATCACTAAGACTGTTGAGCTTCGTGAAGTTTACAAGAAACAGTCAGGTGGTCGTGGTAAGTTTGCTGATATCATAGTAACAATCGGCCCAGTTGATGCTGATTATGCATTGGGTGGTCTTCAGTTTGTTGACGAGGTTAAGGGTGGTAACATCCCTAAAGAGTTTATCCCTTCAGTTCAGAAAGGTTTCAATACAGCTATGAAGAATGGTGTATTGGCTGGTTACCCTCTT
>Ga0172378_10002589_pt1 | contig 16999 bp, 16 predicted proteins | sample GrowelOW332metaG_FD_119755 | JGI IMG/M metagenome (GOLD analysis project Ga0172378, IMG submission 119755) | Groundwater microbial communities from an aquifer near a municipal landfill in Southern Ontario, Canada - Pumphouse #3_1 metaG | ecosystem: Environmental > Aquatic > Deep subsurface >... | reverse complement strand
TATTTCTTGTTCCAAGAACTATATTTATTCCCGGAATTTTTGATACCTCTTCAGGTTTAATCTGAGAATAGCAGCCCACCATGGCAATTCTTGCACCTTCATTTAATCTATGAGCCCTGTGAACCATCTGCCTGGATTTTTTGTCTCCCATACTTGTAACTGTACAGGAATTTATAACATATACATCTGCTTTTTCCCCAAAATCTACTATCTGGTATCCTTCTTCTTTAAAAAGCTCAATTAAAGCCTCTGTCTCATATGTATTAACTCTGCACCCTAAGGTGGAAAAAGCAACCTTCATTAAACAGTTCCTCCTAAATCTCCAAATTCATACTGAATAACTGCAGAGGTTATTATTCCTGCTGTCTCTGTCCTTAATATTCTCTTCCCCAGCGTAACAATCTCCCCCCCCAAGGCTTTAAGCTTATCTATTTCATCTTCTTCAAAGCCGCCTTCAGGTCCTATTACTATAGCTATATTTTTAATTTCTTTTCCCTCAAATTTTTCTTTAACGGCTTTTATGCCATAGTTTTCACTATTTTCATAAGGAACGATTATCAGGTCATAGCTTTTTAGCCTTAAATATAGTTCCTTCATTTCTATTCCCTGTTCAATTTCAGGAATTTTGCTTCTCTTACACTGCTTACAGGCCTCTATTGCTATCTTTCTCCACCTGTCTGCTTTATTTCCAGATGCTTCCTCACGCCGTATAATAACTCTTTTAGTCCATATAGGTATTATCCTGTTTACCCCAAGTTCCGTTCCTTTTTGAACTATTCCATCCATTTTTGAGGCCTTTGGCATTCCTTGATAAAGGTGAATATCTATGCTGCTTTCACTATGAGCTTCCTGCTGTTCTAATATTTTCACGGTAACTTTTTCTTTAGTTACATCTGCAATTTCTCCAATAAACTCTTTTCCATTTAAATTATTGATGGTTATTTTTTCACCTTTAGTTAATCTTAAAACCTTATATATATGTTTTACATCATCTCCGGTAATTACTGCCTGGTAACTTCCAAAGTTCTCCGGCGGAACAAAAAACTTATGCATGCTTATTCTCCTTTAATATTAGCCTCAACAGCCACCCATTCTCCTTCTTCTGAAACATTTATAATATTATATCCTTCAATTTTAAGTTTTTCTATAACATCATCTTTTCTGTCTTTAATTATGCCGGAGGAAATAAATACTCCATCATCCTTTAAGTAACTTTTAACATCCTTTGCTAAAAGCATAATAATATCTGCAATGATATTTGCAACTACAATATCTGCTTTTCCTTTTACTAAATCCATCAGATTTCCATTTAATACTTCCACATTATTTATATTATTAAATGAAACATTATCCCTGGCAGCATCAACTGCTACCTTATCTAAATCAACAGCTGTTACCTTTTTAGCTCCCAGCTTTGAGGCAGCAATAGATAAAATACCTGAGCCTGTTCCTATGTCAAAAACCTCTGAATTATTTTTAACATGTCTTTCTAAGGCTTTAACGCACATTCTTGTTGTTTCATGAGTCCCTGTACCAAATGCCATGCCTGGATCCATTTTAATTACTGCTTCCCCGCCCTTTGGCGTATAGCTTTTCCACATTGGAACTACTACTATCTTCTCTCCAATTTTTGTTGTCTTGTAATATTTCTTCCAGTTATTAGCCCAATCTTCCTCATATATTGATTTATTCGTTATCTGATAATCTCCTATATGATATCCTTCCTGCTCTAAATCTCTTATCTTATCTTCTATTTTTAAAGTAATATCTTTTTCATCGAAACTGGCATCAAAATATCCTGTAACTACTGATTTTTTTCCTTTGTATTTTAGAATGTTCAGGTCTGCATAATCCCAGCATAATGGGTTATTTTCTTTTTCCAGCATATCATTGGGATCTTCTATTGCTATTCCCTTAACATCAAGAGAATATAATATTCCTGTCATCACTTCAATCCATTTGCTCTCTGTTATTATGTCTATTTCCAGCCACTTTCCGCTCATTTTATTCCTCCATATTAAAGAACTTCGTTTCAATGAAACGAAGTCATTTTAGTTATAAAATTGTAATTTTCTTATTTAAAACTACTTTTAAATTTATCCTTAAATGATTCTTTATAATCACTTACATCTTCACCTGATATTTTCATGAAATTTTTAAGAGCTTCCCTTTGTTTTTCATTAAGTTTTTTTGGAACATCAACAATTACCTTAACGTATTGATCTCCCCGTCCGCTGCTGTTAACTCTGGGAACTCCCTTTCCTCTAAGTCTGAATACCGTTCCGCTTTGAGTTCCTTCCGGAATTGTATACTTAACAGGGCCATCTACAGTATCCACTGATATTTCAGCTCCCATAACTGCCATTCCAAAGGAAATATGTGTATCAAAGGATATATCAAAGCCGTTTCTCTTAAACTTAGGATGAGATGAAACTCTTATATTAATATATAAGTCGCCGCTTTGGCCTCCATTTGTCCCATGTTCTCCCTGTCCTCTAAGAGGAATAACATTTCCTGTATCAACACCCGCCGGAACATTTATTTTTATCTTGCGATGCTTTCTCTCTTTTCCTGTTCCATGGCAGGTACTGCAGGGTTCATCAATTATCTTACCTGTTCCATGGCATTTATCGCAGACAGCTACAGTGGACATAGTACCTAGAGGAGTTTGCCTTTGTACCCTTATCTGCCCGGCTCCTCCGCATTTATCACAGGTTTTAGGTGAGGTTCCCTTTTTTGCTCCTGTTCCGTTACAAGTTTCGCATTTTTCATTTCTATTTATTGACACTTCTTTTGCACAGCCAAATACAGCTTCTTCAAAGGTCAGGATTAGATTATACTCCAAATCAGCACCTGGTTCTGCCTGAGACCTTCTTGATCTTGTTCCTCTTCCTGCTCCTCCAAAAATAGAATCAAAAATATCACCAAAACCGCCAAAATCAGAGTCAAAACCGCCAAAGCCCCCAAATCCTTGTGCTCCCTGAGGACCTCCATCGAATTCTGAGGTTCCAAACTGATCATAATTTGATTTTTTCTGAGGATCTGATAATACCTGATAGGCTTCGTTTATTTCTTTAAATTTTTCTTCTGAAGTCTTATCGCCTTTATTCTTATCGGGATGGTATTTAATCGCCAATTTTCTAAATGCTGATCTTATTTCATCCTGGCCTGCACTTTTATCTATTCCAAGTATACTATAGTAATCCTTATTTGCCATCCTTTACACCACCTTGCAGCATAACTAAGGGAAGGGTCAGACCCATCCCTTATTAGTTTATACTTTTACTGTTTATTTGTCATCATCAACTTTAAAATCAGCATCTACTACATTATCATCCTTTTTCTCTTCAGGCTGAGGCTCCTGATCTCCTGCAGCACCTGCACCTGCATCTGCTCCTGCCGCCTGGTACATCTTGGATGATACCTTGTAGAATTCCTGAGTTAAATCTTCTGTTGCCTTTTTAATTGCTTCTATGTCTTCTCCGTCTTTTACCTTTTTAAGGTCATCAAGCTTAGCTTCAACATTTGATTTATCCTCACCTGATACCTTATCTCCTAATTCCTTAAGAGTCTTTTCTGTCTGATAAACTATCTGATCTGCATTATTCTTAACTTCTATACTTTCTTTTCTCTTTTTATCCTCATCTGCAAATCTTTCTGCTTCCTTAACTGCTTTGTCAACTTCGTCATCATTCAGGTTTGTAGATGCTGTTATTGTAATATTAGCTTCTTTTCCAGTTCCTTTATCCTTAGCTGCTACATTAACTATACCATTAGCATCTATATCAAAGGTTACTTCTATCTGAGGAACTCCTCTTGGTGCAGGTGCTATTCCTGACAGTGTAAATCTTCCTAATGTTTTATTATCTGCTGCCATCTGTCTTTCACCTTGAACTACATGAATTTCAACGGAGGTCTGACCATCTGCAGCTGTTGAGAATACCTGACTCTTTCTTGTTGGTATTGTTGTATTTCTGGAAATCAAGGATGTAGCTACTCCTCCTAGAGTTTCAATTCCAAGAGTCAAAGGCGTAACATCAAGAAGAAGAACATCTTTAACATCTCCGGTTAAAACTCCTGCTTGAATAGCAGCTCCAACTGCAACACATTCATCCGGATTAACTCCCTTGGATGGTTCTTTTCCTGTAAAGTTTTTAACAGCCTCAACAACTGCCGGAATTCTTGTAGATCCACCAACTAGAATTACCTTATCAACTTCATTTAATGAAAGATTAGCATCCTTTAATGCCTTTCTCATTGGTTCTATTGTTGCATCAACTAAATTATGAGTTATCTCATTGAATTTAGCTCTGGTTAAATTCATATCTATATGCTTTGGGCCTGCTGCATCTGCTGTTATAAATGGAAGGTTGATAGTTGTCTGCATTGAAGATGATAGTTCTATTTTTGCTTTTTCTGCTGCTTCTTTTAATCTCTGAAGAGCCATTTTATCATTTCTTAAATCAATTCCATTTTCATTTTTAAATGTATCTGCTATATAGTTCATAACTACCTGGTCAAAATCGTCTCCGCCAAGTTTTGTATTACCATTTGTTGATTTAACTTCAAATACTCCGTCGCCTAATTCCAGAATGGATACATCGAAGGTACCGCCGCCTAAATCATAAACAAGTATCTTCTGATTTGTATTCATTTTATCCAGTCCATATGCTAAGGATGCTGCTGTTGGCTCGTTTATTATTCTCAGGACTTCAAGACCTGCTATCTTTCCTGCATCCTTTGTTGCCTGTCTTTGTGAGTCATTAAAATATGCCGGAACTGTTATAACTGCCTGAGTTACCTTTTCTCCCAGATAGCTTTCTGCATCAGCCTTGATTTTTTGAAGAATCATAGCTGATATTTCCTGTGGTGTATACTGCTTTCCATCAATATCTACTTTATAATTTGAACCCATCTGTCTCTTTATGGATGATATTGTCCTGTCAGGGTTTGTAATAGCCTGTCTTTTTGCTACCTGACCTGCTAATCTCTCACCATTTGGCTGAAAAGAAACTACTGATGGTGTTGTTCTTGAACCTTCAGCGTTTGCTATAACTACTGGATCTCCACCTTCCATAACTGCTACACATGAGTTTGTTGTTCCTAAATCAATTCCTATTACTTTTGACATTTTAAAATACCTCCTAAATTGTTAATTTGCTACCTTTACAATACTATGTCTTATAATTTTATCTGCTTTTTTATACCCCTTTTGAAATACATCCAGTATTTCTTTCTCCCCATAATTTTCATCTTCTATATGCATAACTGCTTCATGAAAATTTGGATCAAAAGGTACATTTGTGTCTATTTCCTCAATGTCCAGCTTTTTAAAGCTGTCATCAAACTGTCTTAGTGTCATTTCTACGCCCTTTTTATAATTTTCTAAATCACCCTCTGCATTTACTGCTCTTTCTAAGTTATCTAAAACAGGAAGGATGGTTTTGATTATTTCAGCACAAGAGTCTTTATATATAGCTTCTTTTTCTTTTATGGTTCTCTTTCTGAAATTTTCATACTCTGCTGTTATCCTTAGTAATCTGTCCTTTAGAGTTTCAATTTCATTGGAAAAAAGTTTATTTTCTTCTTTTAAAGATTCTAATTCCTTATCTTTTGCTGAATCATCAACTGTTTCATTTGAAGCTTCTTCTGTTTTTTCTTCTATATCCTCTGCTTTAGATTCCTCTTTAACTTCTTCTTTAACTTCTTCTTTAACTTCTTCTTTAACTTCTTCTTCCTTGTCATCAATATTTTCTGTAATCATAATATTCCTCCATCATTTTATTTCATCTATCATCATAATAATGCCTGCTGATGCTGCCATTTATCTCAGCAACCACTGTATTCATAATACTCAGTATCTTAGAATATGGCATTCTGGTAGGCCCTATTATTCCAATGGATCCAATAGGCATACCGCCAACTGTGTACTGAGCAGTTATAATTGAGCAGTCCTTAGCATTTTTTACTTGATTTTCACTGCCTATGGTAACAGTTAATGTACCAGTTTTATTTAGCATTTCCTTCATTTCTTTTTCATCATTTATTAAAGATAAAAAATCTCTGGCTTTATCTACGCTGTTATACTCAGGGCAGTCAAATATGTTAGATGTTCCTTCAACTATAACTTTAGAACTGTCTTCATTTACCAAGCTGTCATAAAGAGCTGAAATTATAGTATTAAATAAATCATCGTAGCCTCTTAAATCATTTTTAATTGAATTAATTACTTTAAGATTTATCTCCTCTACATTAAGATTTCTAAGCTTTAAATTAAGAAGATTATTAATTTTAATAAGCATATCATCATCCAGCGGTTTAGTTAATCTAACTAAATTATCTTTAATAATTCCGCTGTTTGTAACTATTATCAAAAGCACATCTGACTTATTAACTTTTAAAAGCTGGAGTGCTTTTATTGTACTTTTGCTTATAGATGGAGTTTTTGCTACTGATATTAAATTAGTAAGCTGGCTCATAAGAGATGCTGCCTGCTTTAACATGCTGTCAACCTGATATATGGCAGAGTCAAGTATCTTATTTTTAATATATAGCTTTTCTTCATAGGACAAAGATTGTATACCCATAAGTTTATCTACATAAAGCCTGTAGCCTTTATCAGAAGGCTTTCTTCCAGAGCTGCTGTGGGTTTTATCCAAGTATCCCATATCTTCCAGGTCTGCCATTTCATTTCTTATGGTAGCTGAGCTTATTCCTAAATCATATTTCTTGGCTATGGTCCTGGATCCCACCGGTTCCGCCGTTTCAATATAATCCTTTATAATAGAAGCCAGTATTTGAATTTTTCTTTCATCCATATCCATAATATCACCTCTTTATTAGCACTCACCTTTGATGAGTGCTAATCGCTATGATTAAAAAGTATCACTCCTCTATATTTTTGTCAACTTATCATTTATAACCAAATATTTTCATTATGCTACATTTATATTAAATATTTTGATTTAACTCTCTGTTTCTTTTTATTTCTCTGTTTTTCTTCAATTTCAATTTATAAAATCAGACATAATATAATTTGATATCTCAATCCCCTTTAAAGTTAAGGAAATATAACCATTATCATCTATTATATATCCTAAACTTTCCCATTTTTTTAGTATGTTTTCGTAAACTTCATATATATCCTTCCCGAATTTTTTAAAAAATATTTTCTTACTTATACCCTGTTTTTTCCTAAGTCCCAAAAAAACAAATTCCTCCATATTATCTTTTTCAGAATTATCATGATAGGATATGACTACATCTTCTCCTCTTATATACTGATTTATATCTCTTGTGTTTTCCTGCCTTCTTCCGTTTATATAAGAATGAGCAGCAAGGCCTGCACCAATATAGCCAGTTAGATTCCAATATACCAGGTTATGTCTGCATTCATATCCTTTTTTTGCAAAATTGGAAATTTCATATTGTAAATATCCATTTTTCTCTAAATATTTTATGGTTTCCTCATACATTTTTTTATATTCTTCTTCACTTGGAAGATTTAATTTATTTTCTTTGTCAAGCCTGTAAAAATATGTTCCTTCCTCCACAATCAAACTGTAGCAGGATATATGTTCCGGGCTTAGCGCTGTTACCTGCTCCAGTTTTTTCATATGATCCTCTAATTTTTCATCAGGAAGTGCAAACATAATATCAATATTAACATTATCAAAGCCTGCTGCCCTTATAAGCTTATAGCTGTCTATAAAATCTTTAAAGGAATGAGGCCTGTTTAATTTTTTTAATATTTTGTCATCAGTTGACTGAAGACCTATGCTTATCCTGTTTACTCCCATAGATTTAAACTTTTCCAGTTTTTCTCTGTCAACTGTTTTTGGATTTGCCTCTATTGTAAATTCAGCTCCCTTTTTTATATTAAGTTTTCCTATTTCTTCTGCTAAGAGCTCTATGCTTTTTAACGATAAATAGGTGGGAGTTCCCCCACCTATAAAGATTGTATTAAATATATAATCCTTATACTTATCAAGTTCAATATTTAAAGCTTTTATGTAATCCTCCATAAGATACTCCATACCCGCAAATGATGGAAAATCGCAATAAAAGCACTTGCTCCTGCAAAAAGGAATATGTATATATAAAGATACTTCTTCCATCTTAATCCACCTTTAGAATAGTCATAAACGCCTCCTGAGGTATCTCAACTGATCCTACCTGTCTCATCCTCTTCTTTCCTTCTTTTTGCTTTTCTAATAGCTTCCTTTTTCTGGAAATATCTCCGCCATAGCATTTTGCTAAAACATCTTTTCTAAGAGCCTTAACAGTTTCTCTTGCAATTATCTTTGAACCAACTGCTGCCTGAATTGGGATTTCAAACAGCTGCCTTGGTATAATATCTTTAAGTTTTTCTGCTATTCCCCTTCCCTTTTTATATGCTCTTTCCTCAGGGACTATCATAGATAAGGCATCTACTATATCACCATTAAGCAGGATATCCAGCTTAACAAGCTCAGTCTTCTGATAGTCCTCCAGTTCATAGTCTAATGAGGCATAACCTTTTGTCCTTGATTTTAAAGCATCAAAGAAATCATATATTATTTCGTTAAGAGGTATATGATAGTTTATAGCAACTCTGGTAGCTTCCAGATACTGCATATCAATATACACTCCTCTTCTTTCCTGACAAAGGTCCATAATTGATCCCACATAATCTGTAGGAGATATAATCTGAGCCTTCACAACAGGCTCTTGCATATAGTTTATCTCTGTCATAGGAGGAAGATTTGTAGGGTTGGTTATATCTACTAAACTGCCATCTGTTTTGTATACTTTATATATAACTGATGGTGATGTTGTGATTATATCTAAATTAAATTCTCTTTCTATTCTTTCCTGGAAAATTTCCATATGAAGAAGGCCTAAAAATCCGCATCTAAATCCAAAGCCTAAAGCTGCAGATGTTTCCAGCTCAAAGGATAGTGAAGCATCATTTAGCTGAAGTTTCTCTATGGCCTCTTTAAGCTCATCATACTTTGCTCCGTCTACCGGATATATACCGCTGTATACCATAGAAACAGCCTTTCTATATCCCGGAAGCGGCTTATCTGTTTCATTTTTATCTTCCGTTACTGTATCTCCAACTCTGGCGTCTCTTACATTTTTTATTGAAGCTGTAAAATATCCAACATCTCCGGCACCCAGAGTATCCACAGGTGTCCATTTTGGAGTAAATATGCCAACCTCTGTTACCTCGCAAACTTTATTGGTATTCATAAGCTTAATGTTAGTCCCTATTTTAAGTCTTCCGTCTGCAACTCTTATATGACATACTACGCCTTTATAGCTGTCATAATAAGAATCAAATATTAAAGCTTTAAGAGGAGCCTCTTCATCTCCATTTGGAAACGGAACTTTTTTTACTATAGCCTCTAATACATCCTCTATGTTAAGACCTGTTTTAGCTGAAACTAAAGGGGCATCATCTGCTTCTATCCCTATTATGTCTTCTATTTCCTTCTTTACTTCATCTGGTCTGGCACTTGGCAGGTCGATCTTGTTTATTACAGGGACTATCTCCAAATCATGATCCATTGCCAAATAACAGTTCCCAAGGGTCTGAGCCTGAATTCCCTGAGTTGCATCCACTACAAGAACAGCTCCTTCACAGGCAGCCAGGCTTCTTGATACCTCGTAATTAAAATCAACATGCCCTGGGGTATCTATTAGATTAAGTGTATATATCTTTCCATCTTTTGCTTTATATTTTAACGTTGCAGCCTGAGCCTTGATGGTAATGCCTCTTTCTCTCTCTAAATCCATATTATCTAAGAGCTGCTCTTTTATATCTCTTTTTTCAACTGTTCCGGTAAACTCCAAAAGCCTATCGGCCAGTGTTGACTTACCGTGATCTATATGAGCTATTATTGAAAAATTTCTTATTAAACTCTGCCTTTCGTTATGCATAAACTGCCGTTACCCCCCTATTATAGTAAATCAAGTAGATTATACTTATAGCATACTCTATTGTCAACAATCAGTAAACATTTCTATACACAAAAGTGTCCATAAACCTGTCAGCAACATTTATTATAAAGAAAGATTTAATATAATCTGCAGCTTTATAAATAGAGGACAGACTTACATCAAGAATATTATCCTTCCATTCTATATTTAGTTTTAATGGATTATTTAGAATATATACTCTAAGCTTAGAGCTTTCCTTTACAGTATCTGTAATACCATTTCCTATATATAAAACGGAAATTAAAATTATAATGGAACTTAATAATATTGAAAATATTATGAATTTTTTCCTCAAAAAAAAGCACCTCCCTTATTAGGATGTACTTTTTGTTCCATTTATATACTCTGCAATTATTCTGGATATTAAATCAGATGTGTTCACTGATTCTACCACAGTATTTACATGAGACCCAACCTCAATTAATATAGCGTTATTGCTTTTTTCCTGATTAAAATGCTTCCTTCCGTGGTTCCAATAATATGTGCCCCTGCAGGCTCCTGGAAATAATTTATTTGATATGCTTATTAATTTATTGACCACAGCCTGATTTTTAGCAAAATGCGGATTAGACCTGTCCAGGACAAATTCAAAAGTAGCAAACTTTTTCCCGTTTATTGTCTTAGTCATTTTACTTCGGCTTGTATTTGAATCTCTGTGAATATCAATTAATAAGTTAAAATCCTTGTATTTATCCAGATATTTTTTTATGGTCACACCTGATCTTGTATAGCTTTCTGCAAATTGTGATGCATTATGAATTGTTTCATCATGAATTGTTGATATCCCATACTTTTCCTGAAGCTGCTTTGTTATGGCTTCTCCTACAGCACATACTCCCAGGCTGAAATCTGTACTGTTAAAATTTTTAATTTTACTTACATCTGTAGGGACCTGAACTTGATAACACTCTGTGGTATGAGTATGATATATAAAAACCTGGGGCTTTGAATTATCTATTGGTTTTTTAAGCTCCGGATTATCGATTTTAACATCAGTATTATCCTTAAAAATATCTTCCTGAGCTAATTTAAATGGATTCAGCGAATAATTATCAGTTACTATATCCGAACTTTTAGTATCAATAAATACTATCTCTTTTTGAAGAATACTGAGAGGATTGGCAAAATCAATTCCAATTGAGGATATAACATAATCCTTTAAGGATAAATCAGTACTGGAAATATCATCCTCATCCTTTTCGAATGAATTAATTGCAGGTATCTCACTAGCCATAGCTTTCCCTAATAAATATGTGCTTATACTCTGCTCATCTTCTGATGAAAAAGCTGAGGTTATGGTAGGTATAAAAATAATCAGGCAAATAGCTACAGCTATATTTATCATAATAAACTTGTTTCTATCTTTCATCATATGTCCCTCCCCCTTTTGATTAATTATATGAGAGGGTCAAAAGTAATATTCATCAATTCAAGTAGGCATCTATATCCTGCTGCTCCATAAATGGCTGCAGGGCTAAGTTTAATCCGTTTGCCAAAACCTTTGAAAGTGTTTCTATGGCTAAGTCTACATCCTTTGGAGTTACAACTAAATCTCCTAAATATGGATTAAGTACTTCTTTTATAAGTGTTTCTTTTTCATTTTTATCAATAGACTTAAGCATATTGTAAAATTCAGTACCATTTTTAGATTGACTCATCATCTCATCTATTACTAAATCGATGGTATCATTTGCCATAGTAGCTGCGTCTACTACAGTAGGAATCCCTATAGCAATTACCGGAACATTTAATGTTTTTTCACTCAGCTCCATTCTTCTGTTTCCCACTCCGGAGCCTGGTGATATACCGGTATTGCCAATCTGGAATGTAGTATTTACTCTATCCATCTTCCTGGAGGAAAGTGCATCTATGCATATAACCATATCAGGCTTAATTTTCTCAGCTATACCTCTTATAACTTCCGACGTTTCCATACCGGTTAAGCCTAAAACTCCAGGTGCTATAGCGCATACCGGCCTTATTCTCTCATCTATTGAATCAGGCATAAGCTCTTTAAGATGTCTTGTTACAAAAAGCTTTTCTACAACCTTAGGTCCAAGTGCATCCGGTGTTATGTTCCAATTGCCAAGACCAACTACTAAAATAGTTTTAAAAGACTCAATGTTTATGTACTCCTTAAGCTTTTCGGATATAATCTGACTTATGGCCATTTGGTTTTCATTATCATAATCTAATATCTCTTTTATCTCTATAGTAAGGTAACTGCCTTTAGGCTTACCCATTGCCTTTTCTCCCTCTTTTGTAACTATGTTAACCTTTGTAACTTTGACGTCACCTATGCTCTCTTCAAAGCTCTCTACGCCATTTATGTTTTTTTTTTCTTTTCCTTCTAATATCTCTTTAGTTTCAATGGCTAAATCTGTTCTGATTCTGTTCATAGTATCACCTCTTTTTATATGATTTCCATATAAAAGTTAATTATGCTAAACTTATATCATTGAATTTCTATATTTCATGTGAAATTTTAGAAGAATTTTGCTTGCTCAAATATTTATGCTTGAATATGGTAAATAGAAATGTTATAATACAGTAGTTGAATTTGGAAATAGCAGATTCCCCATACTGCGAACCCAACAAAATATAAGGGGGTGAAATAGATGGCAAATATAAAGTCAGCAAAAAAAAGAATAAAAGTTACAATTACAAAGACTCTTAGAAATAAGATGATAAAATCAGCTTTAAAGACAAATGTAAAGAAGTTTGAAGCTGTAGTTGCAGAAGGAAAAAAAGAAGAGGCTTTAGTTTCCTATAAGGATGTAGCTAAAGCATTAGATATGGCTGCTTCCAAGGGAGTAATTCATAAGAATAAAGCTGCTAAAAAGAAATCAAGATTAGCTATAAAATTAAATGCTTTAGAAGCTTAATAATAAACCGGCAGATGCCGGTTTTTTATTTTATATAAATTGTAAGAACTTCGCTTCTATAAGCAGAGATGTTCAGCTTTAGCGTAAGCGAGTTCACTTTATATATGCTAAATTTATTATCATAAATTCAAGTTCTGATCTGGCATCCACTCCCTTGCTTTTTATATCTTTTTCTGTTTTTAAGCAAAGGTTTATAATGCTGATAAGCTGCTCTTTATTATAGCTTCTTGATGAAGCTATAATTTTTTCGCAGACATATTTATTTAGATTTAAATACTTTGTTATATAATTAGAATCCTTTCCATCATTTAAAAGGATAATTACATCCAAAAGATTTTTATACTGCTTTTCTATCATATAAAGGATAACCGATGGTTTCTCTCCTTTTTCAGTCAAATCAGATAATATGCTGAGTGCTAAACCAGTTTTTTTATACAAAACAGCATTTGTAAGAGAAAATATATCATCCTCAATTCTTGCGGGAAGAAGCTTTTCTATATCATCCTTTGTTATATCTCTGCCTTCGGTATAGGCTGTCAGCTTATTTATTTCATTTTTTATGCTGGAAATATCATTTTGAATTCTTTGGCAGAAATATGATAATTCTGCTTTCCCTATTTTTTTATTTTTGCTTTTAAACAGTCCCTCTGCTTTTTTATTTAAGGATAATCCTGTTACCTTGCTTACCTTAATAAGTGCTCCATTATCAGATAATTTCAGAAGCTTAGGGGGTACTTTCTCTCTGTCACTGTCCATTAAAAAGTACATAATAAGTATCAGATTATCAGGCAGATTAATCATGTAATCTGCTAACTCCTTTAATGTTTTTTCTGATTTTTTATCTTTATTTTTAAGGAAATCAGCATTATATATAAGAACTGCTTTCTTTCCTGAAAAAAGCGGGAGTGTCTCACAGGAATTTCTTATCTCTTCAAAGGAAACCTTAGCTCCATCCAGCTTTTCTAAATTAAATTCAATGGAATCCTTATCAATATTTTTGTTTATCACAGTATCTATTTCCTCTTTAATAAGTCCCTGATCTGTTGACATGAATATATAAAAGGAATAGAATTCTCCTTTTTCGCTTTTGTCTTTAATAGTTTTAAGTTCTATCATAATTTCACCTTATTATTTTATTATTTATAAAGCAGCAGCTTTCGTTTTCGCCGCTGATAAATTCTGCTATTTTAATATTATTATAATACACTTCTAGCTTTAATTTATCCTTAAACTTTAAAAAATTAAATTTATATCTGCTTAATATTATATTCCTATTACTTCCTATACTGGTATAAATAATATTAGGAGAATACTTCATCTTGGCTTCTATTATATCCTTGTCATCATTAATATAATAGTCTGATATAAGATATGTATTAAAGCCATTTTTTATTATATAAACATTGTCAGCAGATATAAGGACCGGCACAAAGGAGTATCTGCCCAGATAAAATAATATTACAACAGGAATATAAAGCTTTTTAAGAACAGTATACTTTCTGCTGAATATTATAAATATCATCATAAGTAAAATTGAAATAATAAAATACCCGGATACATCCGCTGCAGGCCATATAATTTTTTCTGTTATGCTCTCTGCTCCCAGCAGAATATAAAAAGCTATTTGTAATATTCTGCAGTTTAAATAAAATAAAAATTTAGAATTTACGGTTATAAGCAGCGGCAAGGATAAGTAAATTATTATTGTAAGTATAGGAACTAAAATCAGATTCCCAAATAAAAAAAATAAATTCACCTGATTAAAAACATAACCAATCATAGGAAGTGCAAATACCTGTGCAGATAAGCTTATAGATACCATGTCTGCTATTTTAGCCGGCAGGAATACAAGTCTTTTATTTATTTTACTATTAAATAATATTATTCCCAGTACTGCCAAAAATGAAATAAGCGTTCCCAAATCTAAAATAAGATAAGGAGATATTAATGTAATTGTAATAAAAGCAAGTGATAAGGAGGATAGACTGTCATAGCTTTTATTAATATACTTTCCAAAACATGCTGTAACTATCATAATAAGAGCTCTTGCTGCCTGAGGCTTTACCCCTACTAATATAAGATAAAAAAAAGAGCCAAATACAGCCATAACATTTCCAAACATCATCTGGAGAAGGAAAAAGGTAAGAGACATATGAAAACCTGAAACACAGAGTATATGAGATATGCCGAACTCTTTGTACTCTTCATTTTTATACTCATCTAAATTTTCTTTATCACCAAATACGAGAGCCATAATAAGAGAGGAATTATCTTCTCCAATTTCCGGTTTTAATTTTTTGAATATATTTTCCTTATAACTGTATATTATGCTGATAAAATCATTTTCCTTTTCAAAGCTGTCTATATAAAAATATCCTAAATTACCATTTTTGTAATTTATATTTTTATAATAGGAACCATAAGCTAATATCTTATCCCCGGACTTAAGCCCTTCTATATTTCCTCTGATATATATTTTCCTTCTGCCTGTCTCTCCAATAATATACTGGGGTGAGCTATAATTTATCCTTATGGTTTCATTACTGTCTATACGATAATTATAATAAATAGTTATTGATATTATCCCGATAAGGAAAAAAAATATTGTAGGAATAATATATAGCTTTTTACATAATATAATATTTGAAATAAAAAATATTGCAGCCAAGGCTGCAAATAATATGGAATGACTTAACAAACATGTTACAAACAGCATACCAAAATATAGTGAAAGGCAGAAGCTTACAAGTGGTCTTTCGATCATATTAAATTAAACAAAAAATGTTTTCTGTCATTTAATATTTCTACTGTGATCTCAATATTATCTGTTTCAAAATTTTCATTAATATTTTTTATATTGAATTCTATATCTCTACCTTCCCTTTTTAAAAAATCTTTGGTGAAATTCTCTGCCTCTTTAATATTAAGATTTCTACACTGCTTAAAGTACCGGTCTTTTCCTACATCCAGGTAAATAGTATTGCTTCCATGAACAATTGTTTTAATCATATTATTAAGCAACATGTTCACCTCCACAATATTATTTTAACCAATACTTTATAATATAAACTGAATTAAAATATTTTTTTTAAATTTAAATTTTTAAATGATTTTATTATAACATCAGCAGAACTTATATCTTGACTGCCTGAATGACAATTATCTATTCCGACGCATTTCATGCCAGCTCTTTTAGCTGCCAAAACTCCATTATTTGAGTCCTCAAAAACTATACATTCCTCTGGCAGAACCTCCAGCAGCTCCGCGCTTTTTAAAAATATATCAGGACTTGGCTTACTGTTTTCCACAGCATCTCCGGTAACCACCTGACTAAACATCTTTTCTACTTTTAAATTCTTTAAGACAATATTTATGACATTAATGGGGGAAGAGGATGCCAGGCACAGCTTTAAATCTTTTTTATAAAGTTCTTTAATGAGAGATACAGCCCCTTCCATCTCAATTATTTTATCTGGGTTATTAAAAATTGTCAGGTAGTATTCATCTCTGTCCTTTTGAACCAAATCTTCTATTTTTTCTTTTAGCTTATACTTATTTTTTAGAATTTCCCACATATAATAGGAGGTAGTTCCTATAAACTTATCATGTTCTTCTTTATCCATATAAATACCAAGACTATTAAATAGTTTTTCTTCTAAAATAAAATGGAGAGGCTCGCTGTCTATTATTGTTCCATCCATATCAAAAATCACTGCTTTAATCAATTTTATCTCCTTTGTTCTTAAAAAATAACTCATATGGAAGCCACATGAGTTATTATAATACCTTATTTTGGCGGGAGTATGTGGGAATCGAACCCACCCAGGACATTTACATGCCCCAGCACAGTTTTGAAGTTGCACATAATCCCATTATTGTATGTAAACCATTGATATTAATAGGTTTTAAATGAAAATAATTCATTCTGCCTATATAATTATATAAAATTTATACTTTACATTAGTATATCACCATTTTATATTATCATTCAAGATAAAATTATTTCTACATTAATATATGTGATTACCAACTGACAGATATATTTAAAAGTATATGACAAGCAATTTCTTCCTTACCCTGTTCCGTTGCATTTAACATTACCTGTCCTGCGGTTGTGCAGTTTACGGTTA
>Ga0172378_10002587_pt1 | contig 17004 bp, 14 predicted proteins | sample GrowelOW332metaG_FD_119755 | JGI IMG/M metagenome (GOLD analysis project Ga0172378, IMG submission 119755) | Groundwater microbial communities from an aquifer near a municipal landfill in Southern Ontario, Canada - Pumphouse #3_1 metaG | ecosystem: Environmental > Aquatic > Deep subsurface >... | reverse complement strand
GTGGCAAAAATGACAGAAAAAGAAAATAAAAGGAGCAAGAAGTAATGAAAGAAAAAAATCTAAAAGAAAACACCAGCAATGAAAACAAAACCTCCGACCTTAACAAAGGTTTCCCTTTTTGGCTTAAAATTGCACTTACATGTTTAGTAGCAGTTCAAACAGTCGCATTGCTTTTAGCAATTCAAAAAATGCCAGAATCAATTCCAGTTCACTTCAATTATAAATTTGAAATAGACCGTTATGGTTCACCTCTTTACATTTTATTTATGGAAATAACAGTTCTTGTTGTGTGCGTTTGTGGATTTTTTATTCCAATAAAAACTAAGTCAAATAAAAAATCAATTCTTATTTCTCATTTGACAATAGCAGTAATTTCAATATGGCTAAGCGTAATAATCTGGGGACTTGTGGCTCTAGCATTTCAAGAAGAATTAATTCAAGGCTCTATTGCAAAAAAAGTTTTTCCTGTTGTCTTTAGTATTCCACTTGGAATATTCGCAATTTTCTACGGAAACTATGCTGCAATAATTCCACGAAATGCAACACTTGGATTTAAAACAGGCTACGCACTTTCTAGTGATGACGCATGGAGAAATGTTCAACGAGTTGGCGGCTTTTGTTTTGTCGCGGCAGGAATAATTTTAACAACACTTGGCATTATTTCACTTTGCACAGATAAAACTCTTTTAAATATAGTTGGTCTTTTTATTTTCTTAGCAATCTCAGTTGTAATTCCATTTACATATTCGTTTGTAAAAGGAAATAAAAAAAGTTAGAAGATTCTTCTATATAATAATGTAATTGCATGAGACTTATACATTTTGTTCGGAGTGACGGAATCAGATTTATTATCTTCTAAGTTCAAAAAAAATATCATAATTTTCATGGACTTTACATATAACTTTTTATTATTATTAGTATACAGATTATTTTAAATTGGGAGTAATTATGGCAATTGTAACATTGGATTCTATTCGTAAAACTTATCCACTTGGTAAGCTTGAAGTTGAAGCAGTTAAGGGAGTTTCTTTTAATATTGAAAAGGGAGAGTTCGCCGCAATTTCAGGTCCGTCTGGCTCTGGAAAATCTACAATTCTAAATATGATTGGGCTTATTGACTTGCCAAGTTCAGGCTCTCTTGTAATTGATGGAATTGATATTTATAAAGATGTGAACTTGAGTTCAATTGCATCAACAGGTCAGAAGTCAAAATTTACAGGCGACGGGGATGCAAAAAAATCCACGAAGAAAAATTTTGTATCAGTGAAACTTGACAACAGAATTACAGAATTAAGACGCACTCACTTGGGATTCATCTTTCAGAACTTCAACCTTATTCCTGTTCTTAACGTTTATGAAAATATAGAGTTTCCTTTGCTGCTTGGTAAAAAAGGCAAACAGTCAGACAGCCCTGTGGACTCAATGACAAAAACTCAAAGGGAAGAATGGATTAACTATCTTATAGAAAAAGTGGGACTATCTGATTGGAAGACTCACAAGCCTGGAGAACTTTCTGGTGGACAAAGACAGCGCACTGCAATTGCCCGCGCTCTTGTAACAAAAGCCCCTGTTATTTTAGCTGATGAGCCAACTGCAAACCTTGACTCTGAAAACAGTTCGCAAATTTTGGCGCTTATGAAAGAGCTTAACAAAGAAATGAACACAACATTTATTTTTTCTACACACGACGCACGCATTGTGCAAATGTGCAACCATGTAGTTTACCTTCTTGATGGAAAAATTGTTGATGATAAAAAGCAGGAAGGAAGCAATGTTTACGGCAAGGGAGCAAACTAATGGGACAGATTTTTAGAATTGCACTACGCAATCTTTGGCAGCATAAAACTAAATCGCTCATACTTGGAATATTTATTTGCATGGGTGTAGCAATAGTTTTGTGCGGCAATGGATTTTTGGAATCTTCTCAGCGTGGCATGGAACGTGACTTTAGAGAAAACTACACCGGCGATATTTTAATAGAAGGAAAAGTTGACGACGGAGTGCAGCTTGATTTGTTTGGAGCTTCAAGCATGTCTTCTGCAATGGGCGAGTCAATTGCAACGCCTGCACTTCTTGATGTTGATAAAATTGATTCAATAATTAAATCAACAGATGGAATTAAAAGTGAGACTAAGCAAATTTCTGCAATGGCTTTTTTTGGAACAGAAAAAGTTCCAGAAGACTTTGAGCCTGATGACAACGCGCAAAAAGATTTGCCATACTTTATAATGTTTTCTGGAGAAAGCAGCACTTACTTTGATGTGTTCAACGGCACAAAACTTACAGAGGGCACCTACCCTACAGACAAAGGCAATGAAGTTTTAGTTGATAATAAATTGAAAGATAAATTTCTAAAATATTACAAAGTGCCTCTTGCTGTTGGCGACAAAGTTTTAGTTGAAGGTCCTGGAACAGGCAACGGCTTTGTAATTCGTGAAGCAACAGTCTGCGGATTTTTTGATCCACCTAACGTGAACACAGCAATGTCTTCTCTTGTTTTTATTTCATCAGACTTGGCACGTTCATTTGCAGGTTTAACTTACGCTTCTTCTTACGCAGAGGAGCTTCCTTCCACAATAGACATAACTTTATCTTCTGCTTCTGAAGATGATTTGTTTGGCGGCAGCGATGATGAAATGTTTGACAGTGGCATAGACGACGGCGCAGATATTCTTGCTTCAAAAGATGTTGACTTCAATGACATTTTAGGCGACACAACTTTACGCGACAAGCTAAATGAAACAGATGACGGCTCATGGCATTTTATTTTGCTAAAGGTAAAACATCAGGCACAAACTGAAAAAATTATTACATCGCTTAACACGCAATTTAAAGAAGCGGGGCTTGAAGCAAAAGCAGTGAACTGGAAAAGCGCGGCGGCAAGCTATGTAAAAACAGTTGAAGGCATTGGCGGTATTTTTACAGCGCTAGTAATTATTTTAACAATTGTTGTTTTCATAATCATCATGAACACACTTGTTGTTTCTGTAATAGAACGAACTGCGGAGATTGGAACAATGAGGGCTCTTGGAGCAGACAAAACTTTTGTAAGAAAAATGTTCTTCACAGAGTCAATCGCAATATCAGTTATTTCTTCAATAGCGGGCCTTGTACTAGCTCTTATTGCAATGCTTATTGTGAACTCGCTTCACATAACTGTCACTGGTGAAATTGCAAAAGTAATTTTGGGCGGAGGAAGCATTTCTCTTATTCCAACAGTCGGCTCTACTTTAAAGACAATCTTCCTTGTTGTATTAGGAAGCGCGTTGGCTAACATTTATCCAGTACGTGCGGCGCTTAAAATAACACCGCTTCAGGCACTTTCTCAGGAGTAAGTAATGAAAAAAAATAATTCTTTAACACTAAGCCTTGCTTTTAAAAATCTTTCACGTCAGAAAAAAAGAAGCTTCTTGCTTGCAGGAGCAATTGCATTTGGATTCTTTGTAGTAACTGCAATTGAAGGTCTTGCAACTGGCGCTGTAAAAAATCTAGAGAACCAAATTACAGAACTCATGGGAGGCTCTGTAATTATAGAAGGTGTGGAACGCCTGCCTTCTACTCAAGATGGAAAAAAAGGCGAGCTTGTAAATTTAATTCGCGACCCTAATTTTGTAAAAGACGTTGTTCATAAAAGTGGAATTAAATATTCTTACTATTCACAAAGAGCAACAAGTTCTGGAACACTTATGTTTGAAGGCAAGCAAATAATATCACAAGTTTTTGGTTGCAGTTTTGAAGATGAAAATCACTTAATAAAATCAATGGTCATAAAAGAAGGAAGCCTTGATAACATATCTCAAAAAGACTGCATAATCCTAAATGAGAAAGTTGCAAAGGCGTTGAAGGTGACTGTTGGTGAAAATATAATTTTCAGCACATCAACTAACGAAGGTCAAAACACTTTTGGCGACTTCACTGTAATTGCAATTACAAAAGACGCAAGTTTTTTAAGCAGCATGGCGTGTTATGTTAGACAGGACACGCTTAACGAATTAATGCTTGCTCCTAAAGATTCGTTCTCTATGTTCTGCATAACAATTCCAAATAAAAACAAACAGGCAGAAGACGCAACTATTATTGAATCATTAATTAAAGAATCTGGCTGCGCTATAACAAGCAGGACTGAAGCTATTGCAAAGAATCCAACTTCACCCGCTACAGCTTTGACTAGGCAGTTAAAAGACGCGGACTTTAAGGACACAATGTACTGTTCATTTTGCATAAACGACGCAATGCCGCAAATTCAGCAAGTAATGTCTGTGGTGAATATTGTAACAACAGTAATTCTTCTTGTTATACTTTTAATTGTAATGGTTGGAATTTCTAACACTTACAAAATGGTGTTGTACGAGCGCATTCGTGAAATTGGAACAGAGCGGGCTTTGGGCATGACTGGCAAGCAGACAGGCGGAGTCTTTACAACAGAGGCAATTATTCTTGCTTTGCTTGGAGCTGTAGCAGGTTTAATTCTAGGGCTTTTGGGAATGTGGATCTTTAGCTTGATTCATTTTGATTCAGTTACAATGTCGCTCTTCTTAAACAAAGGTCACGCGACTTTCTATTTAACACCGGCTTCTATAATTATTAAATTTGTAATAATGATTGTTCTTACAGTAATGGCAGTTCACAGTTCTGCAAAAAGCGCCGCTTCATTAAGTCCAGCAGTTGCTTTACGAACAGTAAAATAAAAATATTCTATATTATTTAACGAGGTAATTTTTATGATTAAACAAAAGGAATTTTTAGCGCTCACAGCAGCGTTGGTTTTTGCAAGCGCCGCAAATGTTACAGCGCAGAATGCAACTGATAATAAAAATGTAACACGAGTTTCTTCTGAAATGGAAGACAAAGCTTTTGATATTGCAGACAAAGCCGAAGACCTTCTTGCATACAACGGCGACTATTCCGCAACAATAACTCTTGTTGTAGAAAAACCTGGTAAGCCAAAAGAAAACTTGCAGTTCAAAATGTTTGAACGAATTGAAAAAGAGCAAATGACAATGGTTCAGCTTTTTCCAGAAGCAGACAAAGGCCAGGGCTATTTAAGAGACGGCGACAACTTTTGGACTTATGATCCAGTCAGCAGAAAGTTCAATCACTCTTCTTTAAAAGAGGCACTTGGTGACAGCGATGTTAAAGTTGATGATGTTACAAATCAAAAAGAAAAGTGGAGAAAAAATTACGAATGTACAGGCTTCAACGACGGCACACTTGGAAAATACGAAGTCTATGTAATTACACTGCATGCAATTTCTTCTGAACCAAGTTACGCTTATTCAACCTACTACATCAGAAAGGATGTGAACCTTCCATTAAAGATAGAAGACTTTAGCACAACAAACAGGCTTATGAGAACAACACTTCTTCCAAAGTATGCAAAAGTTCCACAAGGCTATGTTGCAACACAGGCAATTGTCCGTGATGAATTAAACAAAGGCGAGCAGACTCAGCAGATTGTTTCTGAACTTACATTTGACTCTTTGCCGGACAATATTTTTACAAAAGCATATCTTGAAGGACTTAACTAAATGAAAAAACTTTTTATAATAACAGCTGCACTTCTTTTAACCACATCTCTTTTTGCACAGACTGATGACGAGCTGTTTGGAGACGACGCACTTTTTGGAGACGACACAGTTGAAGAAGTTGATGTTACTCCAGCAGAGAAAACCTCTTCAGAAAAAAGCTCAACTGACTTGGCGCATGGAATTTTATTTCAAAGCGGCGCTGTAAAAATAGGCGGCACATTCGACACATCTTTGACAACATACACAATCGCTTATCAAGAAGAAGCAGAAAATGCAGAAGAAAAAACATTTGTTGACCACTTAAAAGAAACTCAGCTTGTGCCAACAGCAAATGCGCAAATTACAATCGACGCTCGTCCAAGCCAATCTTTACGCATGTACACAAAGTTCGGCATGGAATATCCTTTTGATGTGAGAGCAATAACTGGAACACAAACAGCAACAGGCACAACAACTATTATAAATCCTGATGATACTGCTACTTCTACTTCTGTTTCACAATCATTTTCATCAACTACAATTCTAAATTCATTCTATGTCAAAGAACTCTTCACTGATTTTTCTATAAAAGACAGGGCGTTCTTTAGATTTGGAAAGCACACTGTAACATGGGGCGCTGGATATTTTTTTAGCCCGGTCTCTGACATTATAAACACATCTTCTATAAACCCGCAGAACACAGATGCGCAAGTAAACGGCAGCTTGAATCTTAGAACACAAATTACTTTTTCTGGAACACAAAACTGTTTGTGGACTTACTTAATTCCAGATGCAAATATAAACACAAGCACTTATATGTACGACGCAATAAAAACAGCGACAGCAATTAAGGGCGACTTTGTTTTAGGTGGCTGGGAACTTGGCGCAGGCGCATTTTATAAATACCACTCGGCTCCAAAAGCAATGCTCACTGCAACAGGAAGCATAATCAACAACAAGGTTTCTGTTTTTGCAGAAGGTGTTTACTCTTACGGAAGCAAAGCTGAATGGAAAGCAGACACTTCTTGGGAAGACAAGACAAATATTTTCCAGGCGACAGTAGGGGCTAGCTACTATTGGAAGACACCAGAAATTACTTTTGCCGCCCAGTACTACTACGATGGCAACAGCGACGACAATTATGAATCAACAAAAGGCAGCAACATTGCAGGCACAATTTCATTTTCTAGAATTGGAACATCTTCACTTACAGCAAACATTCTAGGCCTTTTCTATTTAGACAAAGACTCGGTGGCAAGCACAAACATGCTCTATGAATATTCAAAAGGAATTGTCTCTGCGTCATTAAGCTATTCTCCAATTGACGAGCTTACTGTAAGCGCAGGCCCATACATAGGTTGGAAAGATTTTGACAGCAAGCCTGTTGTAGCAGTAAAACTTTCTGCAACATTAGGCGGCGGAAAATTCTAAATTGATTTGTTAAATAAAACGATATACTGTTTTTACAATATGAATGGTTTTGTTAATTTTAATAGTAACAGATTTGAATTATAAATTATAAAGCCGGAGCCGGGGCTTTGGCACGAAAAAATTCTGCACAAGCGAAGCGCGGTAACACTGCAACGAAGTTTCCAGCAAGCCTTTTTCGGGACGAAGACACGGCGGAATGCTTTTATTTTTAAATTAAAAAAAACTTTATTGTATTAAAATTAACAATGGCTAATAACTTTAATTGTTTTACAGTATGTCGTTTTTTTTCATAGGTTAATCTTCTTATTTCATTTTTCTATTACTTCTGTAGAATATAATAATCAAAACATTCAAGGAGATTAAAATGAAACGAAGATTATTTCTATTAACAGCGGGTTTAATTTGTTCATCTTTATTCTTCTCCTGCACAAGCACACAAAATGAAAAAGGAGCAAATAAAATGAATGACAAAAATCCATCAGAAAATTTTGAATCAATCAACTATGCAGTGTCTCTAAAAAACAAAGACTACGGAAACCCAATAATGACACAGCGCTTTGGCGCAGATCCGTGGGCAATGGAATACGACGGCACACTTTATGTCTACATGACAAATGACATTCTAGAAAAAAAATCAGACGGCACTGTAAAAGAAAATTCTTACAGCAAAGTGAACACACTTAATGTTCTTAGCACAAAAGATTTGGTCAACTGGACAGATTGCGGTTCAATAAAAGTCGCAGGTTCAACAGGAGCTGCAAAATGGTGCAATCAATCTTGGGCACCAGCTGCGGCACATAAGATAATTGATGGCAAAGAAAAATTCTTTTTATATTTTGCGGCAGGTGGTAACGGAGTTGGAGTTTTAACAAGCGACAGTCCAACAGGTCCGTTCACAGATCCTTTAGGACACGCGTTAATTTCACGTTCAGTCCCAACTTGTGCAGAAGTTACATGGCTTTTTGATCCTGCTGTTTTAATTGATGATGACGGCAAAGGCTACATCTACTTTGGTGGCGGCATACCTGGCAACAATTCAGACAATGCGGAAGTAAAAGCAGAACATGAAGCTCATCCAAAAACACTCAGAGCTGTTCAGCTTGGTGACGATATGATTTCTATTGAAGGAACACCAGTTGTAATTGACGCGCCATATTCTTTTGAAGACAGCGGCATAAATAAATTCAACGGAAAATATTATTATTCATACTGTGTTAATTGGAACGTAACTCCAAAAGCAAAATCTGAATTAAATATTAGTAGCGCTCATATTGCTTATATGACATCAGACTCACCTCTTGGACCTTTTACTTTGCAGAAATCTTTATTAAAAAACCCAGGCGAATATTTTGGAACTTTTGGAAACAATCATCACTGTGTTTTTTCTTTTAAAAACAAAAACTATATTGCATACCACGCATTCTTGCTTCAAGACGCAATGTGTGTAAAAGGAGGCTACAGAAGCACAAATATAAATGAAATAACATTCAGCGACGATGGCTCAATTGATTTAGTCAAAGCTACAAAAAAAGGAGTTGAAGCTTTACAAGCACTAAATCCATACGACACGCAGCAAGCAGAAACAATTGCATGTATGGGCGGAATAACAACAGTGCCAGCAAGCAAGACAAGCAAATATTACGGCAGCGGAAACATGGCAGTTTCAAACACAAAGACAGGCGCTTGGATTGAAGTCCGCTCTGTAGATTTTGGAAATGACGGCGCTTCTTATTTCACAGCAAATGTTTTAAACAACAGCGGCAGTTCAGCAATTATTCAAATCAAGATTGACTCTTTGGAAGAAGGAACAGTTCTAGGATATTGCGTTGTTCCTTCAACAGAGGAAGAAATTTTTTCAGAAGTGAAATGTGTGTTGGAAAATAAACCATCAGGAGTTCACAATTTATATTTTATTTTTGCAGGCAATACTTTTGAATTTGATTCATATAAGTTTTCTAAATAATTTTTTTCAATATTAAAGTATTTTTATAACAGTGTGGTTGCAAGCTGCACTGTTTTTTTTATTTTAAAATCCATTTACAAATAAATAAATTTATTGGACAAATAAATTTCTTAGTGCTATGATATTTTATATGTATAAATTCTGTAGGAGGAATTTTTTATGGCAAAGAAGAATGTAAATAATTTGCTTTATATCATTGGGTGTGCGTTAGTTGTAGTTGGTTTCTTTACACCAATCTTTCAATTAAAAACAGTTTTTGGAAATTTAAGTTCATCAGGCTTTGGACTTGTTAAACAATTCAACAATGCCAGTGACACTCTTGCACTCGTCGCAACTCTCTTAGTTTTTATTGGCGCAGTTGCAGGCATTGTTTGCTTTTTCATTTCAAAGAAATCACTTTGGAACATTGTTTGTTTAGCAGTAAGCATTCTTGGCGGATTGATTTTATTTGCAAACACTTCTGACCTAGGAATTAACTTTGCAGGAAATTTTTTAAGCGTAGGATTTTATTTAATCGTAATCGGATGGGTAGTTTCTATTGTTGGAATTATTCTTTCTTCATTAAAAAAATAATTTTATATTAAACTAAGGCAGGCACTTAAAGAAATTTTTGTTCTAAAAAAATACTTGCTTTATATTTGATATAGAATTACAATAATTATATTGATATATCCATGGAGGATAGTATGGCAGAAACAGTAAAGACAGAAGCAAAAAAAGCTCCTGCTAAAAAAGCAGCAACAGCCAAGAAAGCTCCTGCTAAAAAAGTAGCAGCTAAGAAAGCTCCTGCTAAAAAAGCAGCAACAGCTAAGAAAGCTCCTGCTAAAAAAGCAGCAACAGCTAAGAAAGCTCCTGCTAAAAAAGTAGCAGCTAAGAAAGCTCCTGCTAAAAAAGCAACAGCTAAGAAAGCTCCTGCTAAAAAGCCAGCAGCTAAAAAAGCTACAAAGTAATCAGATAGAATTTTTTCTTTCTGACGTGGCAACCAGCAACGGATTTTTTTTATTAGTTTCCGTTCTTTGTCACACAACCGCTTCGTTTGTAAGATTCACATCTACACGGAGCGGTTTCATTTTTTAAAGACACTGTTATTGTTGTAAAATTATTTTATTCCTAATTGCAAAACAGAATTGCTAGAAATATTTTTTCCTTCGTAGTTAAAGTTATTATCACTAAAATTAACAATCACTTGAACACCGTTTGCAAAAACAGTTTTTTGGACTTTTCTATCTTCTGTTAAAAATTCATGCGACATCATTTCAACATCAAATGTAGAATATGTAATATCTTTTGAAGTATTGTAGCTTTGCACAAACCTTTCTTTTTGCTTTCTAAAATCTTCTCTATTTGTAAAAAACATTGGAGGAGTGGCATACAGTGCATTAAACAAATCTCTTTTATTCCATAAAGATGGCATCTTGTTATTGTTGTCTCCCCAATAATACATTGCAACAACGCAATCATGGTAAACTAATTCCCACAAAGGTATTCTATATTTTTCTCCCATCTGAAATTTTTCAACTTGCTCTGGAACTTTGCTTACAATTTTTTCGACATCACGGCCAGCATTTTCAATTCTGTATGGACCTAATGACATCATGCCTTCAAAGTAATCGCACACTGGAACTGCATAGTCAGAGCCAGTCTCGCTTCCGCACACTAGATTATTTTCATTACTAATTATTCCAAGCAGCTCTATTCTAGAAAGCTTACTTTGTGTTCTTGTCATTGGATGAGTCGAACTGTAACATTCACGAAGTCCGCTTGCAGTTGTTGTGTCTAAGAAACGCGCATTGTATTTGTGAGTTGATAAATCTTCTTCTATTCTTCTTCTTGCATAACCAGGAGCTGTTACATCACATAAAGAAACACAATTTATAAATTTATTTTTTTTATTTTTTACTTCAACAGGCCACGCTTGAACCATATTGTTATTTTCATCAACTGCAATATCATTTGGAAAAGCGTCTGTTACCCAGTCTTTGCTTACATAGCTAACCTTACTAAAATATTTTGGATTCATTACGTCTTGATAGATGTCGTAACATCCTGTTAAGACATTTTCACTTTTGTTCATTTTATCTATTTCATCTGGTGTTGCATTTAGACTCCACAAAACTCTTTCTATTCCTGCGTCTTGCACTTCTTTGCAAAAATCCGCACAGTCAGAATTCCATGTCCAAAAATTAACAGCACCTCTTAATTTTTCAATCCTCTGTGCGCCTTCAACACCACGTATTTCTTTTTTCTTACTGAATGTAACAAGGTTGCCATTTTCTTCTGCAATTTTTCTATATCTTTTTGCAATTCCAACATAGCCGCCCTTGTCTAAAAAAATATATTTAAAATTTCGTGTGTAGCCAAAAGATCCTTTCTGGCTGTACCAAACAGGGCTTGAGTAATTCATTCCGTCATTTCTAGAAAGTCTAAGGGCCGCGTCGTCTGTAGTTTCAAAGACAAACATCCAAGAAGCCTCGCCATCTGTTGCTCCAAAAAAAGGCATACATATTCCGTGCCCTGTGTTATTTGAAAAATCACCTGTAAGCATATCTTTGTCATTGCCGTAAAATGTAATTCCTTCATCAATTGGAAGAACGTAATATTCTGAAGCCGAGACTTTTATGCTAGAAGGAAAATTATATTCAGAAGTCATTTCATCTTCTGTGCATGGAGACACTGCAGAATATCTATTTGATGATGTAAATGAATCTGATAAAGAGCAATCAAGCTCATCATTGTTTAATTTGCATGTAAAGAATATTTTTCTTAAGTCGTTGCTGTCAAACGCTTCTGCTGTAAAAGAATTTTCTGTGCAAGTACAGTTTACAATTACAATTGCGCTTTCTGCGTTTTTAAGCTGTTCATATTCCTTTCCAATTCTTTTGTCAAATATTTTCATGTTCGCACAAGAAGCATTGAATGTTACTTTTAGATTTTCATTTTCTATTTGTACAACTTCATTTTCGGATTTTTTATTTTTATATTTTGAAAAACTAACATTCCTAATTTTACAAACTGTGTTCCCTTCACCCATAAAGTATGGCTGTATTTTTGCAACCCTTCTATTTTTTATTTCATCAGATAAATATTTGTCAGCTAAGGAAACATTTTCATCAACAGTGATTATAGAAAAGCAAGGCTGCCATTTTTTGTTAGATGTAGCTTTTTTAAAAGAACCTCTCCAGTTGATAACTTCATCATCGGAATTGCGTATTACAAAACAGGTGCCTATGCTGCCTTCAGTAACCAACACTTCTGAATAAAATATATACGATGTTTTATTTTCTGTTTTAATATTGTCGCATGGTGTCATAGAAAAATCATCTGTGGAATTATATTCTAATTGATAGTCATTGTTTATTATTGAAGTTTTTATTTTATCACTGCTTCTTCCCCAAACATACCAATTATGTTGTTCGTTTATCTTAAGCTCGGAAATTTTATTATCATCACTTTGATTTTTTAGAACATCAAATATTTCATTTTTTGTTTTAGCTTTTGCAAAACACATTTGAACTAATAACAATAACAATACAATTTGAATTATTTTTTTCATACCAACTCCTGTTGTAAATAAATTTAAAAAAAATGCAGCCGATTTTGTTAGAGTTTTATTTTTATAAAGGAACTCCCCTAACAAAAGCAACTGCATCTCCCGGAACTTTAGTATATCACATAATTCCAAGATATAGAAAATTATTTTTAAGCAATGTGCGGTATTGAATAATAAATGCTAAAGAAATGTAGCACGCTTCCAAAAATCACAAACACATGGAAAATGCTGTGCGTCCATCTATACTTTTTCATAAAATAAAAAATGCATCCAACGGTGTATGCAACTCCGCCGGAAATAAGCATTGCTAAACTTATGCGTGGAAGTTTTAAAACAATAGGGTTGAATGCAAACACAATCAGCCAGCCCATAATTATATAAGTTGCGACAGAAACATTTCTCATTCTAGCGCCGAACACTGAATACATAACAATGCCAACTAAAGCCAATCCCCAAATCACTCCAAAGACAGCCCAGCCCGCAGCACCTTCAATAGTAGTCAAAGCGAACGGTGTGTAAGTGCCAGCAATGAGCAAATAAATTGATGTATGATTGAAAATAGAAAAAAGCCTTCTTACTCCATAAGGTGTAAGCGCATGGTACAAAGTTGACATAATGTACAAAACAAAACATGACACGCCAAAAATTGTAAAGCTTGTTACGTACAGAACAGTTTTTCCTTCTGGCGCGTAAGTTAGTGCACGTAAAATTAAAAGGACAATTGCCGCTACACTTAAGCCTGCTCCAACTCCGTGGCTGATTGAGTTGAACAAATCTTCAGCAAGAGTATACTGACGCGGCTGACGCGCATTGTATGCAAGACGCGCATTTGCTTTTTGAACATGAAGTGCTTTTCTTCTTTCATGCTCTGCGACTTTTGCCTGCTGACGTTCTGGATTTTTTGCGTACTGAATTTTTATATCGTGAATCTTTTCACGCGCCTGATCTTTTACAGTTTTTATTGCATACTTCTTTTTTAGCTTTAAAGATTTACGGGAAATCTTATTAGTAATATCTGCCATACTTTACCTCTGTTTTGATTTTCTAATTATAACCTCATTTGCACTTGTTTGCAAACTGGAAATAAGAACACATCAAAACCTCAATTGCAAATGAAATGAATTATCAGTATAATTTTTGAACTATGAATAATACAAACGATTTATGTCCTTGTGGCAGCGGAAAAAAATATTCTGAATGCTGCGAACCTTACATTAAAGGTACAAAAAAAGCTCCAACTGCTGAAGCTTTAATGAGAGCACGCTACACATCTTATGTTAAACAAGAAATTGATTACATAATCAACACTTGCGAGCACGGTGAAAAAATTGCCGACATTGACAGAAAGGCAACTGAAGACTGGAGCAAAACAAGCACATGGCACGGATTAAAAATTCTCCGCACAGAAAAAGGCACAGAGAACGATGATGAAGGCATTGTAGAATTTGAAGCCACTTATACACAGAAAGGCATACGCGATGTTCACCACGAAACTGGCGCATTTAAGAAAATTGACGGCGAATGGCTTTACGTTGAAGGCATGATAAAACCAACAACAGTTATTCGTGAAGGCAAAAAAATCGGCAGAAATGAACCTTGTCCTTGCGGCTCTGGTAAAAAATACAAGAACTGCTGCGGCAGATAATTCAACATTTATATAGAAGACAAAAGTGCAAGATAAAAATATTTATACAGGCTTTCATGCGGTTGAAGAAAAAGTAAGGCACGCTTCTGAAGAAAAAACAGAAGCAGCCCTTCATCTTTACTACTCAAAGCCCGGCCCTAGAGTAAAAAAAATTCTAGCTATGGCAAAGATTGCAAACATCTCATGTGAAGAAGTTGAAGACAAAACTTTGGACGATTTAGTTTCTTCATTGCCACTTCAGGCGCGCGACCACAGAGGCGTTGTGCTTTCTGTAGAAGGTGAAAAACCACGCGCAGAAAATTACATGGAGCTTGACCAATGGCTTTCTACAGTTCCAGAAAAAGCAACTGTAATAGTTTTGGACAGCGTAACAGACCCTCATAACGTTGGAGCAATTCTTCGTTCATGCGATCAGTTTGGCGCAAACCTTCTAGTAGTGCCGGAAAAAAGAAGCGCTTCTGAAATTACAGACAATGAAATTATTGCAAGAACAAGCGCAGGTGCCAGCACATGGGTGCCGGTTTCTGTTGTTTCAAACTTGGTGCGCTCAGTACAGCTCATGAAAGAAAAAGGCTTCTGGGTTTACGGAGCAGACGCAGGCGGCACTTCTGTTAAAGATATTTCTTTTGCGGAAAAAACTTGCATCATTATGGGAAGCGAAGGAAGTGGAATTGCGCGGCTTTTAAAAGAGCAGTGCGACTCAATTGTTTCAATTCCAACTTGCGGCAAAATTGACAGCCTTAACGTTTCTGTTGCGGCAGGCGTTTTGCTTTACGAAAGGTACAGGCAGTCATTAGCTTGAAAAATCAAAATAAGCTTTCTGAAAAAATAAAACAAGAAGCTATAAAGCAGGCGGAAGAAATGGGGAACTGCGTTGATGATGAAAAAGTCAGCAAAGTTTCCCGCACTCTTCAGAAGATGAACAAAGGGCCTGTAAAAAAAATCTGGAACAAAGTTACGCTTCTTTGGCAGGCGTTCAACTCTTCAAACACTCCACTTGCACAAAAAATCTTAATCATTGGCTCTCTAATTTATTTAGTAACACCTGTGGACATTGTGCCAGATGTATTTTTACCAGCGGGCTTGCTTGATGATGTCGCGGTCATAGCGTTCATTTATTCCCAATGCAAAGACTTAATTAAAAACACAATTCCTGCTGTTGCAAATGGCGTTCAATCAGCAATAAAAAAAACAGGCGATGTTGCTTGCGAGCAAATAGAAAGAGTAACTGACAAGGCCTTAGAAGAAACAGTCGGGAGGCAATTCAAAGCGTATAGCAAAAGAAGTTTCATAAACTCAATGCTGCGGCTTTTACTTTTTGCAAGCTCCCTTCTGCTGTTTTATTTTTCAAAGCCTAACTGGACATTTACAATTGCGCTTGCGGAAATTCTGCTTGCAGTTTTTGCAATTTGGTTCACTTACACAAGAATTAGAAATGTTATTTCATTCATTATCACTTCAAAAAAGTACATCAATAATTTTAACGCTGTAAATGAAAGATGCAAAGAAGAAGTGAATAAGCAAAGCGACAAAGAAATTATAAATTCTAATTTAGAAATGAGCTACAAGGAAATTAAAAAAGCTGAATCTAAATTGATGAAGAAGAAATATCCGTTGCAAAATAGAGTTGCGGAATCTTTATACAATTCATTAACAACAAAAGACATTGATGAAAAACAAAACGTATTAAAAAAAACATGCTTTTTTCTTTTTAAAAAATGGAATGAAGGAAGGCTGCCTTTTTGGGTTCCAAACAAAAAGTTTCTTGTTGAAAAAACATTCAACTCTGTAAAATTAACACTGTGCACTTATTTAATTTCGCTCATTGGCTACATTTTAGTCTACAGCTTTTTAGGCAGAGCAATTATGTCATTAAATTTATCATGTATCTCAACTTTGGCACAATCACAAATGACATTCTGGCAATTTATTCTCTTCCCCTTCAAATACGCCCTAATGCTTATTTCATAATCGTTGACTTGAAATCTAACTATTGGTATTATAACAACATGAACGTAATTCTTGGTATTTCTGCAGCAGGCGGAATTGGCATAGGTTCCGCTTTTGTTGTTCCAGAAGAGAAAGAACGTGTAATTCCAAAAAATAAAATAACTCTTGAAAAAACTACAGCTGGCTGGAAAAGATTTGAAAAGGCTGTTGATAAAATTCAAGCGCAAATTTCAAAAAACTTAGAAAAGCTAGATGCAAAAAGTCTTCAGCGTGTCATTTTTGAAACATATCAGCTAATGCTTGCTGACCCAGTTTTTCTTGCTGAAGTAAAAAAATCATTTGAACAAAATCTTTATAATATAGAATACACTCTTAACGAAAAAGTTGAAGAGTATGCTGACAAATTAAGAAACAGCGGCAACGAATATCTTGCTGAACGTGCGCAGGACATTGAAGATGTTTTTGGTCGTGTTCTTGACGAGCTTCTTAACTTTCATCCTTTTGATATTGAAGAAGTTCCAGATGGCGCTGTAATTGTAGCAAAGGCTTTAAAGACAAGCGACACTGTAATTTTAAGCAAAAGAAAAATTGCGGGACTTGCATTAACGGAAGGCGGAGTTTCTAGCCACGTAGCTATTCTTGCAAAAAGCTACGGCATTCCGGCTGTAGTGGCGCTTGGAAATATTACAGAGCAGGTTCATGACGGCGAGCAGCTTATTGTTGATGGCAAAATTGGAGAAGTCATAACTTCACCAGATGTAACAACGCTTTCTGAATACAATGCAAAAATTAAAGCAGAAGAAGCACATCTTAAAGCGCTAGAAAAATTCAGAACAAAACCAGGTCTTACAAAAGACGGCCAGCCTTTTAAAATCTTAGCAAACATAGGAACACCTGAAGAAGCAGACATTGCAATGGAAGAAGGTGCTGACGGCATTGGACTTTTTAGAACAGAATT
>Ga0172378_10002585_pt1 | contig 17005 bp, 18 predicted proteins | sample GrowelOW332metaG_FD_119755 | JGI IMG/M metagenome (GOLD analysis project Ga0172378, IMG submission 119755) | Groundwater microbial communities from an aquifer near a municipal landfill in Southern Ontario, Canada - Pumphouse #3_1 metaG | ecosystem: Environmental > Aquatic > Deep subsurface >... | reverse complement strand
AAGAATGCACCATGTATTGTATTTATTGATGAAATTGATGCAGTCGGTCGTCAGCGTGGTGCTGGTGTCGGCGGTGGGCATGATGAAAGAGAACAAACATTAAATCAGCTGCTTGTTGAAATGGATGGTTTTGCCGCAAATGAAGGCATTATTATTATCGCAGCAACAAACCGTCCGGATGTTCTTGACCCAGCACTTTTGCGCCCAGGACGTTTTGACCGTCAGATTGTTGTTGATAAACCGGATGTTAAAGGAAGAAATGCGATACTTAAGGTGCATACGAAGGGAAAGCCAGTCGATAAGAATGCTGACCTTGATGTTCTTGCACGGCGTACACCTGGATTTACAGGGGCTGATCTTAGCAATCTTGTCAATGAAGCAGCATTGCTCTCGGCACGTCGCAATAAGAAGACAATTGCAATGAATGAACTCGAAGAATCCATTGAACGTGTTATGGCGGGCCCGGAACGTAAGTCCAAGGTCATCAGTGATCGTGAAAAGAAACTTACTGCTTTTCATGAAGGCGGTCATACGCTTGTTGCTTTGCTCCTGCCAAATGCGGATCCGGTTCATAAGGTTACGATTATTCCGCGTGGACGAGCGGGTGGGTATACACTGATGTTGCCGAAGGAAGATCGTTCTTATGCAACGCGGGGAGAACTCATGGATAAGCTCAAGACACTTCTTGGCGGGCGTGTGGCTGAGGAAGTTGTACTGAAGGAAATTAGCACAGGTGCACAAAGTGATATTCAGCGTGCGTCGCAGCTTGTTCGCAGTATGATTACACAATATGGTATGAGTGATGTGCTTGGCCCGATATCTTTTGGCGAAGGTCAGGACCATCAAGTATTTCTTGGGCGTGATTTCAATCAACAGCGTAATTATTCTGAAGAAGTAGCCTATGAAATTGATAAGGAAGTTCGTAAGTACATTGAAGATGCCTATGAAGAATGTCGTAAGCTTCTAGAAAATAATCTTGATAAGCTTACGCTTATAGCTAATGCGCTCATGGAACGTGAAACACTTCATGCAGCACAGCTTGAAGAGCTTATGACAAAGGGTGTTATTACGGATAAACCGGAAGATGAGTCAGATAAAGCTCCAGAGGATACTGTTGTAACAGAAGAAAAACCAATAGAAGAGGTTCTTGAAGAAACTCCAGTGGAAACAAAACCGGATAAAATACAACAGCCAAAACTTGATCTTAATATTACAAGAAAAGAAAATGAATCGCACGAATAAGTAAAATAGTACGCAGCCGATACTTGGCTGCGTACTATTTTTGTTTTGCATGTTAACCATTGGAATATAAATGGTTGACTATAAAACAGTTATTGCATATAATAAGAACGTGAATTTTAAAGAAAATCAAAACATGGTATGACTTATTCGGGCTTTATTGTAATGCATAAACAAAAATGCAATTAAGCTAAGGCTTTTTTATGTGCATTATACGGGTGCGGCGATTTATTAGTCCAAAGAAAAGTATTTGAAGTAAAGAGAACAGGGAGATGTTCATTATGAAAAATAAAAGAGTTGGCGAAATGTCAGCAACACGCACAATGACAAAAATGGCAATTTGTGTTGCACTTCTTTGTGTGTCAGCCTATATATCCTTTCCATTGCCTTTTACTGCAGTGATGGTTACGGCACTTACGATTGTGATGAATTTATCGGCGTTTATATTAACACCTAAACAAACCTTTATTGTTATGCTCGTTTATACGCTGTTGGGGTGTATTGGTTTGCCGGTGTTTGTTGGCGGTACAGCAGGATTTGGTAAACTTTTTGGACCAACGGGAGGGTTCATTATTGTGTTTGTTATTGCGTATCCGATTGTCAGCTTTTTGAAGGGAACAAAAAACAGTTTTAAACGATATCTTTTAATTGCAGTTGCAGTAGGAATTCCAATTACGTATATCGGGGGAATTATTTCTATGATGCTGGTTTTGCAGATTAATCTTTGGTCAGCACTGGTTATGGCAGTTTTCCCTTTTATTCCGGGAGATATATTTAAGGCGGTTGCAGCGGCCTATCTTGGTGCAAAGCTCAATACGATTTTTGCACAGTGGATTTGATACAAAAAAATAAGAGAAAAGCTATGGCGCTCTTGATCTTTATGGGGGCGTTTTGTTTTTTGTGGTATAATAAACATGCTGTAAAATAAAATGTACGAGAAAAGGATTGGATTAAATGACAGATCGTGTCAAAAAAGATACAGTAGTTGCTATATTATATGATATTGAAAATGCTCCGTTTGAAATGCTTGATTATGTGCTTGGTAAGGCGAGAAAGTATCTTCCAGGCAAGATTGTTGCGGCCTCGGACTGGAAAAAGCGGCCAAGTCAAAAACGATGGAATCGTCTTATGCATCGTGATGGGGTGACTTTCCTGCAGATTGACCGTAAAGTTAATGGGAAGAATTCGCTTGATTATGCACTTTTTGATGCAGCAGTTATGTTCAAGAATGAAGGGGTAAAGAAGTTTTTTATTATTACAACAGATTCGGATTTTGCTAAGATATCCGATGCAATAAAGGCAGATGACAATCGAGTAAATGTTGTTGGTGTTGGGACAAAACAGGCTAGTCAGAAACTACGGAATGCTTGTAATGAGTTTCTTGTTTATCCACCCAATGATGTTGTGCCAGAACCACCAAAGAAAAAAACGGATTGTTGGATTAAAGCAGAGGTCAGCGTAAAGGCTGTGCCGAAAAAAATAGTGAAAAAAATTATTGAAGAGATACCATCGGAAAATTCAGCAGAAACGATATTGGGAAATCTGCAGATAAAGGTTCCGATAACATTGCATCGACAGCTTTGTGAAAGAGCAAAGGCTGAAAATGTGGAAATAGATCAGCTTGTTATCTATCTTTTGACAAGTGGATTAATTCATTAATATTTCGTGTTTTGTGTGATTGTATATTATTGTGATTATAAAGCAGATGCATTATAATAATGGGTATGAGGTGAAAATACTACATGAAAAAAGCAGAAGAAAAGGTTCTTCTTTATCATTTTATAGATGAAGATAAATTACAAAAAATTAAGCAGACATTAGGCGGATTGAAGATTCCCAACAGGGATTTATCTGATAACATGTATAAGCAAAAGGTTGGCTACCTGGTTGGAATGGCTGGTTTTAATGAAATAAAGAATGAAGACGAAGATGATTTTGTGTTTCCGCATGAGGTCATGATATTCTATAATGTTAAACGAAAGCGTCTTGATACGATATTAAAGGCTTTTAAGGAAGACGAGATCAGTCCTATAAAATTTAAGGCAATGGTTACGCCATTTAACAGGTTTTGGACATTGCGCCGTCTTTGTGAGACGATGCAAAAGGAACATGCGGCGATGCTTGATAAGGATGAAAAATAAATGGAAAAAAAAGATTTAGAGAAAACACAATATATGAAGGGAACGGAAAGCCCCCAGGAAACCAGCAGGGCACTGTCTTTGGATCCAATGACAGCAGAACGAAAAACAGGAGAGGTTGTATCCAATTCGCTGGAAGACACGCAGTTGCTGCCGCGTGTCGATGAAGATGCGGCACGGCAGGCACGCCATAATGAAAATTGCGTTCGTGAACTTGACCCTTTGACACCGGGAAAACAAAAAAAGAAGATGAGCCCGGCAAAAAAACGCGCATTGTATCTGGGCGGCGGTTTTTTTGTTGCGCTTTTTTGTGGCTTTTTGATTGCAGGTTATCAGGGGGATAAACAGCAACTCGCTGAAAATGATCGTGCACGTCAAACTCAGCAAATGCAGCAAAAAGAAAAGGATATGCAAAAACAACAGGATAATCTTGTTGCTGAGCGATCGCGGCTGGAAAAAGAAAAACATGAGCTTGAAGAAAAGCAGCTTGAAGTACAGGCTAAGGCAGATCGTTTTGCCGGAAAAAATGAACAAATGGCAAAAGATGATGCAAATGTTTCTGGTGTGACAAAACTTTGGAACAAAGTGACGGGTAAGGAAAAAGAACGGCAGCAGGAAAGTGCGAAGTCAGCAGCAGATCAACAATCGGCAGCAATAGATGCAGATTCAATTAAGGCTTCAGTTAATGAAGCACAGTCTATGCTTGATGAGGTGGATAGTAAGATTAGCAACGTAGACAAGATGCGTCAGCAGGTAAGTAAGGCTACGACGGCAGCAGAGTCTGCTTATGCTGAGCACGAGGACCTTATTGATAAGGCTCTTTATTATGCGGGTCAGGGTGTTGATCTTGTAAAAGGATTATTTACAAAATAAGATAAAAATTATTTTTTACTTATGTGAAGTTTTGGATAAATAGTATAGCAGGAGTGGGCAAACGTTGAAAAAAATTATAGTATTATTGTTAATGACAGTACTTGTTATTACAGCTGGCTGTGCTGGACAGCAGGGGCAAAATAAAGGAATGAAGGAAATAACGATTGGATTAATGCCGGATACGGATTCATTGCCATTCATTATTGCACAAGAAAAAGGATTTTTTGCGGATGAAGGGATTACAGTTACTATACAGCAGTTTAAGAGTGCAATGGATCGTGATTCGGCTCTTCAAAGTGGTAATCTTGATGGTGCTGTGTCGGATATGCTGGCGGTTGCCTTTGCAAAGGCGGGCGGATTTGATGTGAAGGTCACATCATTCACGGATGGCAGCTATAAGCTTATTGCGGGGAAAGCTGAAAAGGCTGTAGGTGTTAAAGAACTTGTAGGTCAGGATGTTGCAGTTTCTAAAAATACGATTATTGAGTATGTAACCGATCGGATTCTTGCATCGAACCAGTTGACAAGTGACAGCATCAATAAGGTTGTTATTCCACAAATTCCGACGCGTCTTGAAATGTTGCAGAATGGTAAGCTCGCTGCAGCAACTTTGCCGGAACCAATGGCAAGTATTGCGATTTACAATGGTTGTAAGCTTATCGATAGTTCCGATCAATTGGGTATTAATCCCGGGGTTGTTTTATTTACGTCAACGGCACTTGATAGTAAAAAAGCAGAAATTCAGGCAATGTACAGGGCTTATAATAAGGCAGTGCAATACCTTAATAATACGGATCGCAGTGAATATATAGATATCGCTATGGACAAGGGTGGGTTCCCTCCCGCAGCCAAGGAAGCAATGCTCCTGCCAAAGTATCATGAAGCAGCATTGCCAAAGGAAAAAGATGTAACTGACTGTATTACATGGCTCAATCAGAAACAACTTGTAAAGCAGACATATTCCTATAAGGATATTGTTGCAGATATTTTTGCTAAATGATTGAGATTAAAGACTTGACAGTAAAGTATCATTCAGAGCATGAGATTTATACAGCTCTGGAACATATAAGTCTGGATATTCCTACAGGTGGAACCTGTGCAGTCATTGGACCGTCCGGATGTGGTAAGTCAACACTTCTGAAGGTTATGGCAGGAATTATTCGGGAATATGAAGGCGATGTACGTATTGATGGAAAACCAGTAAAGCCGGCAGAGCAAAAAATTGGGTTTATACCACAGAATTATGGACTTTTGCCTTGGAAAAACGTTGATGAGAATATTTGTCTTGGTGTGAAAATCAAGGATTCAGCGGCAAAGATAAATCGCAATAAATTGCAGATGATTATGATGCAGCTCGGGCTGGAAGGTCTTGGACAACGTTATCCGGGAGAGCTTAGCGGTGGACAACAACAGCGTGTGAGTCTTGCACGATCTTTTTTTCTGCAACCAGATGTATTGCTTATGGACGAGCCGTTTTCAGCACTTGATGCAATTACAAGGGAAGAAATGCAAGATGTATTTCTTCTGCTCTGGCAAAAATATGAAGTATCGACAGTTATCGTGACGCACTATGTCGAGGAGGCAATTTATCTGGGACAAAAGATTGTGATTTTATCAGCAAAACCAGGGAGAATCAGTAAGATTATTGATAATCCCCTTTTTGGTGGCAAGGACATTCGGCAGCAACCAGAGTTTTTTGCTATGGGGCTTGAGCTGAGAGATATTATCAAGAAAGACTGGGGAAGATAATGAGAAAATATACAGTGCTTTGGTACGCAGCGGCAATTGTTGTACTATTTGCTGCATGGTGGATCACAGCAATGATTGTAGGCCGCCCCATCATACCATCGCCTGTACTTGTTGGTGGAAATCTTGCAGATGTTTTTGTGAAATATATTGCGATACACGGAGCGTATAGTCTTTGGCGTATTGCAACCGGACTGTTTTTGGCTGTATCTGTGGGGCTGCCGCTCGGTGTGGTTATGGGATATTTTTCGCGAGCCGATCGTTTATTGGCACCACTGGTTTATCTTACGTATCCAATACCGAAGATTGCATTGCTGCCGATTCTTATGCTGCTCTGTGGTGTGGGTGAGATGGCGAAGGTACTTATGATCTTTTTGATTATTGTATTTCAGGTGATTATTGCTGTACGTGATGGCATACGTTCGATTCCGAAGGAAACATACTATCCGCTTTATTCACTTGGGGCATCATTTCGTGAGATTTTTGTTGAAGTTCTTTGGCCAGCGTCACTGCCCAAATTCATTACAGCCGTTCGGGTTGCACTTGCCACAGCGATGTCCGTGCTTTTTTTTACAGAAACTTTTGGGACACAATACGGCATGGGTTATTTCATTATGGATGCATGGCTGCGTGTAAATTATCTGGAGATGTATTCCGGTATTGTTGTTTTGAGTCTCATTGGTCTTGTGCTTTTTGGTATGATCGATTGTATCGAAAAATATGTTTGCCACTGGCAGTATAAATGAAAAGAAGTTTTTGTGTATCGAAGCTGTTATGGTTTGCATAAAATAAAGATGCTGTTTGATGAATATAGATCAATAATAAGTTTTTGAATAGGGTTTATACAATGTTTTACCGCCGGTACTGATATAATACAGCTATAAAATTTTATGTAATGGAAGAAACAGAAAGGTTTTTAAAAAAAAAGAAAGAATAGCTATAATATGGTGAGTTTTGTTTAAAAAAACAGACTTGCTTTCTGGAAAAATAAATTGTAGAACGAATTGCAGGAGGAGGAAGCGATATGGAAGTATTACATCCGACAGATGACGAGTTCTTAGTAATCTTACAGCAGTATCCGATTGTCGTTGCTGACTTTTGTGCGAATTGGTGCGCACCGTGTACGATATTGTCAAAGACAATTGATAAACTTTCAGACGAATACGGTGATAAGATTGCTGTAGTAAAGATAGACGTTGATACGTATGGAGCACTTGCCAGAAGCTACAAAATTCATTCGATTCCGACCGTATTGATTTTTAGAAATGCAAAATTTCAGGCACAAATTATTGGGGTAACCAAGAAAAAGGACTATAAAAGGCTTATTGAGGAAGCTCTTGCAGAAAAAGAATAAAGATAGTTGTTTGTTAAAGATAATAGCAGAAAGTATTGCAGAAAGCATGCAATACTTTCTGCTGTTTTGTGTTTTAGGAATGGAATAAGAGTGTACTCTTTTCAAAAGGAAGAAAGTATGAGAAAATAGAAAAGTGATAGGGAATGAGGCGTATTTATTGATTTATATTAAAAAGCTGGTCAAAAGATTTCAGCATAAAAATACAGCAAATAAAATCGAATGGAAAATAGCTGTTGATGACCTTGATTTACATATTTTCCCAGGCGAAGTTTTTGGTTTGCTTGGTCCAAATGGCGCAGGTAAGACGACAACGATACGGATGTTAACCATGCTGACACAACCAACTGCCGGCGAAATTTTTTATGATGGCATAAATATTCGGGAAAATGCGCGGGCAATGAAGCAGCTGATTGGTGTTGTGCCACAGCATATTAACTTTGACCAAGATCTTACGGTTGGGGAAAATATGGAGTTGCACGCGCGGCTGCATCATATGAAAAAAGTGGATCGGCGACAGCGTATTGCGGAGCTTTTAGAGTATGTAGAACTTAATGATCGTATCAATGATAGTGTGCGGTCCCTGTCAGGGGGCATGAAGCGGCGGTTACTTATTGCTCGGGCACTTATTCATCGGCCCAAAATTCTTTTTCTTGATGAGCCAACGGTTGCACTTGATCCACAAGTACGGCGTCGAATCTGGGATCTTATTCGTCGCATGCATAATGAGCATGTGACGGTGCTTTTGACAACGCATTACATTGAAGAAGCAGAGAATCTCTGTGCACGTGTAGCAATTCTTAATAAGGGAAAACGCATTGCACTGGATACACCACAGGCACTTTGTGAAAATCTTGGAAGGTATGTCGTGGAGTGGGATGGGCAGGAAAAACGAGAATATCGTTTTTTTGCGAGCCGGGAGCTGGCTGCTGGTTTTGCAGCGACAATTGAGGATGCGGCAACGATACGTCACTCAAATCTTGAAGATGTATTTGTAGAGCTTACCGGAAGAAAGGTGAATAGCTGATGCTTTATGATATCTGGACAGTATTTTGGCGTGACTGGATTGTATTAAAGCGACGTATGGTGAAATTCATTTTAAGCCGTATGGTTGCGCCAATGTTATATCTTGTTGCATTTGGCTGGGGCTTGGGACGCAGCATTCAGTCGACAAACGGGTCTTATATTGATTTTCTCGTACCGGGCATTCTTGCGCTTAATTCGATGAATATCAGTTTTAACAGTATAACACCAGTGCATGCCGAGCGAGTGTATCATAAAAGCTTGGAGGAATATTTTATTGCACCCATACAACCACTTTCGTATGCGGTTGGCAAGGTAATGGCCGCTGTACTCAGGGGTCTTATTTCATCAGCGATTATTCTCGTGCTAGCAGTACTTTTTGGCGCACATTTTGTAATTACGCCGCTTTTTACTGCTGTACTTATTTTGAACTGTATTATTTTTGCGGAGTTGGGGTTCTATGCGGCGATGACGATATCTTCTTATGAAGAAATGGGGCAGGTTAATACGTATATTCTTTTGCCAATGTCATTTCTCTGTGGGACTTTTTTTATGACAGATAAGCTGCCGGTTTTGTTGAAATATTTTATTGATGCATTGCCGCTTACACATACAAGTTATCTTTTGCGTGGTATTTGCAGTGGTGCAGAGGTATCTTTACTTTCTGTTTTTGTTTTAATCTTTTATATGCTGCTCTGTTTTGTGGGCTGTCTTTGGGCGCTTAAGCGATTACAGCAGTAAATTGTTTGTAAAGTTCTTTTTGGTGTGCTAATATACCTATATACGAAAATTACGATTTAGGAAGTGAGGAAATGGAGCAGGGACTTTCTATGCTGAGGAAAAAAGGTTATAAGATTACGCCGCAGCGTCGTGCTGTAATTGCTGCGCTTGATATTTGTGGTCAGTTTCCGACGGTGCAGCAGCTGCTTGAATCCGTGAAAAAGATGATGCCGGATGTTTCACTTGATACGATTTATCGTAACCTGACACTCTTAACCGAATTAGGTATTGTACACGAGATTCATCGGCATAATGGCAATGTTTATGAGATGGTTATACCAGGTCATCACCATCATCACCTTATTTGCACGCAGTGCGGCAGGACAGAGTGTGTTAACATCTGTCCGATGAGTGATACTTATACAGAGGAAGCGGCGAAGCGGGGTTTTTTGATTACGGGGCATGTTTTTGAGTTTTATGGACTTTGTTCGTCCTGCCAACATTTAAATAATGGAAAAGTATAGAGAGGTTGTTGTTAGTTGTTTAAGATGAGTTTGCATCATAGGGCAGTGTCTTACGATGATTGCACAAAGCTTTGTTGTACAAAAATAGAAAATTTTTCAGTAAAAATTGGCCGTACAGAGGTGTTTTCTAATGTGAATATTCATATTCATTGCGGACAGCTCACAGCACTGATTGGGCCGAATGGCGCTGGAAAAAGCACGCTGCTGAAGGCAATTTTAGGTGAAGTGGAGCATACGGGAAAACTGCATTATGTCGATGCAAAGGGGGCGCATACAGGCCATCCCATCATTGGTTATGTACCGCAATATTTGCGCTTTGAGGGAAACTCTCCAACAAGTGTTCTCAATGTTTTCATGGCATGTATTAGTAAATATCCTGTATGGCTTTGCTCGGCAAAACATTTGCGGCCGCGTGTATTAAAAAGTCTTACACGTGTAAAAGCAGAGCATCTTATTGATCGTCGCCTAGGTGCACTCTCTGGTGGAGAATTGCAGCGTGTGCTTTTGGCGCTGGCTCTTGATCCGGCACCAGATCTGCTCTTGCTTGATGAACCGGTATCCGGTGTTGATCAGAATGGGCTTGAGCTTTTTTATGAAATTGTTGAAGATTTGCGAGAAAAAGAGGATATGGCAATTATACTGATTTCACATGATTTGAATCTTGTTGCAAAGTATGCGGATCAAGTTGTGCTGCTGAATAAAAAAGTAATTTGTAATGGTACGCCAACGGAGGTTTTTCGCGATGAAAGGACAAAGAAAATTTTTGGGATGATGATAGCACCTATAAGCTTAGAAAGTGAGGGGGCGAACTGAGATGGAAGTAATCTATGGTTTAATGGATGTACTTCTGCCCTTTCAGTGGATGAATCATATATTTATGAAAAATGCATTTTTGGCAATCCTCCTCATTACACCGCTTTTTGGGTTATTGAGCACGATGGTTGTAAGTAATCGTATGGCGTTTTTTTCTGATTCATTGGGACATGGTGCTTTTACGGGAATTGCTATTGGCGTTTTACTGGGGTCTGTGGAGCCCCTTTTGTCACTTGTGGTATTTTCTATACTTTTCTCTCTTTTGATTACGTATATTAAGAGTAAGAGCAGTACATCAACGGATACAATTATTGGGGTTTTTTCGTCGACTGCAATTGCTGTAGGCCTTATGATAATGTCTTATGGTGGTGGTTTTAATAAGTTTTCATCTTATTTAATTGGGGATCTTTTAAGTATTTTGCCGGAAGATATTTTTGCACTGGTCTTTGTTTTTATTTTTGTCGTTGGTGTATGGAGTATTATTTTTAATCGCTTACTTATTATCAGTATTAATTCTTCATTTGCAGCGAGCCGCGGATTCAAGCCCCTATGGATTGAAATGGTCTTTGCTTCAGTGCTGGCAATTATTGTAGCCATTAGTATCCAGTGGGTAGGGCTGCTTATCATCAATTCAATGCTGGTACTGCCAGCAGCTGCTGCACGTAATGTTACGAACAATATCAGACAATATCATCTTGTATCCGTAGTGGGGGCACTTGCTTCCGGAATTATTGGACTCGTTTTGTCCTATTATTGCAATATGGCAACTGGGGCAACAATTGTTGTGGTTTTGGCCTGTTTTTTCTTTACAACATTATTGTTTAAGGCACGTTTTATTCGCTGAATGGCAGCAATAATAATTTTTAAAAGAAATCTGTTGGATATTTTGTTTGATTGAGAGTATACTATATTATGATAATTTAGAAATTTAACGCGAATGAATCAGGAGGCGAGTGGTATATGCAGGTAGAGAATCGTATGGAGAGGTTTGTTTTGGATAATCTGGATGGTGTGCTGAAAGGTTATCCGCATTGCTGTACGTGTACAGAATGTCGTCGCGATATTGTTATACTGGCTTTGAATCATCTGCAGCCGAGATACGTGAGTACGCAGATGGGTGATATCTATACGCGTTTGAACTTGTATGAAGCCCAGGAAGAAACCGAAGTTATTAAGGAAATTGCTAAGGCGATTGAAATGGTTGCAAAAAATCCTCGTCATGTGAAAGCATAGAAAAAGCCTTGGAAAAGAAAAACATCGTTTTCTTTTTCAAGGCTTTTAAACTTATTCGTCAATATTTAAAGAGCTTACAGTAGTTTCTTTTTCAGCATTTTTTTTATTATCAGTTAGTGTCACGAGAATCTTGTCAATGCGGGCACGATCCATATCAACGATTTCAAAGGTAAAATCGTTCCAGATACATTTTTCAGCGACTGTAGGGATATAGCCAAAATGAGAAGTAAGGAAACCACCCATTGTCTGGTAATGAGATCGTTCTTCCTCAGGAAGTGCATCAATACCAAATTTTTCTTTAAAGTCATCAATGGAATAGAGTCCATCAACCAACCAGGAATCTTCATCGCGCTGTGTGATTTGAATAGGTTCTGGTTCATTAATGCTGGCTGAATCGCCTATGATTTCTCCCATAATATCACCTAGCGTGATAAAGCCAATGACACCACCGTATTCATCAAGTACAATGGCTTCATGAATACCAGTCTCCCGGAATTTTTCCAGCACACGGAAGGTTTCCATAGAGCGTGGAATGAACATTGGCTTACGAATATATGGTGCGAGGTCGAGAGGGTGGCCGTCAATTGCGGTATTCAGGAGATCCTTTGTATAGAGAATGCCAGCAAAATCATCGAGACTATTTTTGCCTACCGGAAAGATCATGTTTGGATTCTCTCGAATGAGGTTAAGATTATGAGCAAGTGAATCTTCAAGATCAAGCCAAAACATTTGTGTTCGTGGAGTCATAAGTGCATAAGCTGTCTGATCACTCATATGGAAAATTCGATCAACCATATCCTGTTCAGTTTTTTCAAAAAGGCCTTCTTCTGTTCCTTGTTCAATGAGATCTTTAACTTCTGCTTCGGTTACGATATCCTCTATATGAGGATTGATGCCAAAAAACAAAAGCACAGTATTAGCAGAGTGCGAAAGAAAAGCAACCAATGGCCGGGTTGCTTTTTCAAGGAGAATTAGTATATTGGAACAACGAAGTAAAAAGCCTTCCGGTTCGTGCAGTGCAATCTTTTTTGGCAAAAATTCACCAAAAAGAAGATTGAGATAAGTGATAATAATAACACTTATAACAAGAGCAAATGACTGTGCATAAATAGTAAATGGCATAAGTGGTTTTGCAAGAAAAGGAGCAATAAGTGCCCCTGCTGTAGTACCAATCAAAATACTCATAAGCGTGATACCAATTTGTACAACGGAAAGAAACTTTTCGGGTTCATCAATAATTTTTAGCGTTTTTTTAGCTGCGCTGTTACCGTCATCAACCAGTTTTTCCAAACGGCTTTTATGACTTTCTGTGATGGCTGTCTCAGCCAGGGCAAAAAAACCATTCGCAGAAATGAAAAATAAAATTAACAGGAGCAATAAGCCCGCCTCGGGACTATCCAAGAAAATCCACATCCTTTTATGTTATGTATTTTTTTATATTATAGCATAGTTTTGTTTGTACAGGTAGGAAAGATGAGGCAGGGAAACAGGTTTAATACATAAAATTTCAGTAGGAAATAATATTCTTTGTTTGTGTCAGAAAAATTTAATATAGTAACAGAATGACTTTCTTAGCAAAAGAAATGAAAAACTTGACAGGGAAGGAGTAAGTTTTGTATAATAACTTATATTGAATAAAGTTATGCGGAAATAGCTCAGTGGTAGAGCACCATTCTTCCAGATTGGGGGTCGCGCAGTTCGATTCTCGTTTTCCGCTCCATATGTACTTATCCTGGTATCTGTAGATGCCGGGCTTTTTTTTGCAGCTGTTTGAAAAGCTTGTATTCAAGGCTTTTTTATGGTATTATGCATTGTATGGCATATTAGGATTGTGGCTATTAGAGTAGTTCGAGAAGGTTCAGTAAGCCAAAAAATTATGTAAACAAAACAGGAGGTCATTTTAGAAAATGAAAGTTACTGCAGAAAAAATAGACAACCAACAAGTCGTTTTAGAAATCGAAGTGTTGGCTGCTGAAGTGGATAAGGCAGCCGAAAAGGGTTATAAGAAGCTTGCGGCAAAAGTAAATATTCCAGGCTTCCGTAAAGGTAAAGCTCCACGTAAGATTTTGGAACAGAATGTTGGTAAACAGGCTATTTTAGATGAAGCATTTGATATTCTTGCACCGAAAGCATTTGATGAAGCGTTGGTGGATCAGAAAATCGAACCGGTAAGCCGTCCTAAAATTGAAGTTGTAACACTTGAAGAAGGTAAGGATCTTATATTCAAGGCAACGATTACACCAAAACCAGAAGTTACACTTGGTGAATATAAAGGTATCAAAATAGAAAAAGAAGTTGTAGAAATCAAAGACGAAGATGTTGATAAGCAGTTAAATCAGATGCTTGATCGTCAGTCAAAAATGGTAGATGCTCCGGAAGAAACTGTAGTTGCTGATGGTGACTTTACGACCATTAACTTTAAGGGCTTTGTTGATGACAAGACTTTTGAAGGGGGCGAAGGCAAGGATTATCCACTTCAGATTGGATCGAACAGCTTTATTCCAGGATTTGAAGAACAGCTTATTGGTGCAAAAATTGATGAGGAATGCGATGTAAATGTAACATTCCCACAAGAGTATCATGCAAAAGAACTTGCTGGTAAACCAGCAGTATTCAAATGTACAGTTAAAAGTATCAAGCATAAGGAACTTCCTGCACTTGATGATGAATTTGCCAAAAAGGCAAGTGCTTTTGAAACACTCGATGAACTCAAGGCAGATATTCGTGAAAAACTTATTAAAAATGCTGAAACAAAGGCAGAAAATGATAGAAGAGCTGAAGCAATTAAGCAGGCTTCAGAAAATATCACAGTAGATGTTCCTGCTGTTATGGTTGATAATCGCGTTAGTACGATGATTCAGGAAATGTCTATGCGTCTTGAACAACAGGGCATGAAGCTTGAACAGTATTTGCAGTATGCAGGTACTGATATCGCGAAAATACGTGAAGATTATCGTGAAACAGCAACAGCAAATGTAAAGACTGATCTTATGCTTGAAGCTGTAGCAAAAGCAGAAGATCTTAAAGTAGAAGCTGCTGATCTGCAGGGTGAAGTTGAAGCAATGGCGAAGGCTTACAGTGCAACAGTAGTACAGGTACAAAAAATTATTACAGAACAGGGACGTATCGGAGATCTCGCAGCAACGGTTCTGCGCAAGAAGACTGCACAGTTCATTGTTGATAGTCTCGCAGAATAATTCCTGCTTCTTATTTGGGGTGATCTTATGAATTATGTGCCAATGGTAGTAGAACGTTCAAGTCGTGGCGAGCGTGCATATGATATTTATTCACGTTTGCTTAAAGATCGTATTGTTTTTATTGGTGGTGCGATTGATGATAATGTGGCAAATGTTGTTGTTGCCCAACTTCTTTTTTTGGAGTCGGAAGATCCAGATAAGGATATTCATCTTTACATTAACAGCCCAGGTGGTGTTGTAACAGCTGGATTGGCAATCTATGATACGATGCAGTATATTAAGCCGGATGTTTCGACAATCTGTATTGGTCAGGCTGCAAGTATGGGATCATTGCTTTTGACGGCAGGAGCGAAAGGTAAGCGCTATGCGCTGCCGCTTGCTCGTATTATGATTCATCAGCCGCATGGCGGTGCACAGGGGCAGTCAACGGATATCCAGATACAAGCACAGGAAATTCTTCGTCTTCGTGAAGTTGGAAATGATATTCTTATTCGTCATACAGGACAAACAAGAGAAAAAGTCCAGATTGATACGGAACGCGATAATTTCATGTCAGCACAGGAAGCAAAAGAATATGGTTTGATTGATGAGGTAATTGCCCGTCCAGTAAAAAAGACGGAACCTAAGGACTGAGGGGTGATATCATGTTGAAGTTTGGGGATGAAAAAGGTCAGCTGAAATGTTCGTTTTGCGGCAAGTCACAGGATCAGGTGCGGAAGCTTGTTGCTGGTCCGGGGGTTTACATTTGTGATGAATGTATAGAACTTTGTAATGAAATAATAGAAGAAGAGTTTAGTGATGATGTTGAAGTTGAACTGAAGGACGTCCCAAAACCGAAGGATATCCGAACGATTTTGGATCAGTATGTCATAGGTCAGGATGAAGCAAAAAAATCTTTGGCAGTTGCTGTATACAATCATTATAAACGTATTAATATGGGTCAGAAAACAGATGAGGTTGAGCTGCAAAAGTCCAATATCCTTATGCTGGGTCCTACAGGAAGTGGTAAGACGCTTCTTGCTCAGACACTGGCAAAGATACTTAATGTACCATTTGCTATTGCTGATGCGACTTCGCTTACGGAAGCTGGTTATGTCGGTGAAGATGTAGAAAATATTTTATTGAAGCTTATTCAGGCAGCAGATTATGATGTCGAAAAGGCAGAAAAAGGTATTATTTATATTGATGAAATCGACAAGATTGCGCGTAAGTCGGAGAATCCATCAATTACACGTGATGTTTCGGGTGAAGGGGTACAGCAGGCTCTTTTGAAGATACTGGAAGGCACAGTTGCATCTGTACCTCCGCAGGGTGGTCGTAAACATCCACATCAGGAACTTATTCAGATTGACACAACGAATATTTTGTTTATCTGTGGGGGCGCTTTTGATGGTATTGAAAAAATTATCGGGGATCGTCTTGGTAAAAAAAATCTTGGCTTTGGTGCGGTTATTGAGTCAAAAATTGAGCGCAATATTGGTGAAACACTTAAAAATATATTACCGGAAGACCTGTTGAAGAATGGGCTTATACCGGAATTCGTTGGTCGTCTTCCAGTTGTTGTGACACTGGAGGCACTTACGGAAGACGCTCTTGTAAGTATACTTACAGAACCGAAAAACGCATTGGTCAAGCAATATCAGAAACTTCTTGATCTGGATAATGTAAAATTGTCTTTTGATAAAGATGCGCTTCGCCTTATTGCAAAAGAAGCACTTACACGTAAAACGGGTGCGCGTGGTTTGCGGTCAATTATTGAGGTGATTATGAGGAATGTTATGTATGAGATTCCTTCGGCTAAAGGTGTTTCTGCCTGTCGTGTAACAAGAGAAGTTATTGCCGAGAAAAAGGATCCGATACTTACTTTTGACAAGAAAAAGTCGAAGAAAACTCTTGATAAGGAAGTATCGGCATAGATGTCGGTGGAGAAAAAGACGCTGCCTGTGCAGCGTCTTTTTTATAATTAAAGGATATTTACTTATCAAGTCAGAATAGAAGAGAGATAGAAGGGATAGAAGGGATAGAACTTTTTCCTATACATAAGTAGTATTATAAATACGAGAAAAATTATATAGTTACATAGGAGGGATTTTTATGGAGGAAACTCATAAACTGCCATTACTGCCACTTAGAGGAATCATAGTATTT
>Ga0172378_10002584_pt1 | contig 17008 bp, 10 predicted proteins | sample GrowelOW332metaG_FD_119755 | JGI IMG/M metagenome (GOLD analysis project Ga0172378, IMG submission 119755) | Groundwater microbial communities from an aquifer near a municipal landfill in Southern Ontario, Canada - Pumphouse #3_1 metaG | ecosystem: Environmental > Aquatic > Deep subsurface >... | reverse complement strand
GTTAACACAGTGGGAGTAGGTCCATTACTTTTCATCTCTTGCAAACGCTTTTCTAGGGCTTCATAAACCTCTTCTCGAGTAGGGAAATCGGACTTTGTGCGATGATTTTTATTAAAACCACACTCACAATAAATACAATCGAACGAACAAACTTTACCATCGGCTGGTAATAGATTGATACCTAAAGAGACACCTAATCGTCTACTATGAATAGGACCAAATATAGGTGAGGAATAAAGAACAGTTGACATAATCTTACTATATTAGAATTGCAAATATAAACATCTAAAAACATAAGCACACTATCTTTATTAGAATTTTATGCGGAATTGAAGAGATAAATCGGTTTTCTTATGATTCCTAATTTTCTCATTTCCTACACCAATAAAATCTCTATCACTATAATTGGTTTGCCCAATTTTAGCTAGCAACATAAATGAAGAGTGAAAATCCCATCGTATTACAGCAGATGAACGAACACCTTTTCCAGAAAAAGATGGAATAGAGAGTGTATACAAAGCACTCTTTTCGTACATCCGAATGGAAGATAAATAATTATCGGTATCAAAAAAGCCATAGTTTACATCGATATGTAAAGCTAATTTTTTTAAATGATAAGCTACGGTTTGAAAGAGCAAAAGACCTGTACTTTTCTTTTCTTTTGAGAAGCCAACAGCAGTTGTACTGCATGTTGTACGAAGGGATAGCTGATTGTTTAAGGTATAGCCAACTTGCACTTTCATTTTATGTTTGATCCTGGTTCTTATTGGATAACTGCTTTGCTCCTCCTCTACTCTATTTTTCTCTTTATCTTCATACATATACCGCACGAGTAATGACAGATTTTTTTTTGTGGTAAAGACCAATTGCATAACTCCTTCAAATCCGGCAGATGGTTTATTCACACCATATTTTAACCAAGGAAAATAAAAAAAATCGGCATAGGTACTAAAGGATAGAAAGGATAGCGGGGTACCACTAATTCCTATAAAATAACCACTCTCATTATTTACCGATCCTCCTTCGGAAACGGCATTAGAATACCAGGAGAAATAAGAGGGACTATAATAGCGTTGCATACAGAGAACTTGATAACCCGCAACGGGTTTAAAACGTAGCGCATTAATAGTAGCTAATGCACCATTTTGCGCTAAAGCTGTTTCTCCATAAAAAGTGAGATGCTTAAACCTGTATCGATAGTCAACTGAACAATTTGTCCATCTTTTTCCTGTTATTTGATGAATAGAATAATTATTTTCCTTTTGCTTTAACAACTTGTTTAAATAGTTATGAACAATGGTTAGTCCAATGTTGAAACACGTAGAATGATAACTTAAATTAGAGCCAACTGTCTGACTGACTGCTCTATTTCTCTTATCGAAGTCATTCTTTGTTCTATGTAAACCATCGCTCTTAATAGAGGTTATTAACGAGTTATTAACAGTAGCATCGATATAACGATGCGAATAAAACAGGGAAAAATTTAAGGGCTTAAACAGTTGATAAGAAAGAGCAATACCTCTAAAAAAACGGCTTTCACTAGTGGAAGAGTGTTTACGGATAGTGGCCGTTTTATATCCTAAGGTGGCTAATGAAGAGGTTTTTCCCATGGAAAAATTGGTATTTAAAACCAATCCCATTCCATAGTTTAGTCTATAATCGCCGATAGCTAACGCTTTTAGTTTTCCACTGTTTTGAAGAAGAAAATAGAGGGAATAGGCATCGTATCCAGTTTTGTTTTTACCACAAAAAAGAGGTTCTCCAGGGTCTTTTTCTGCCACAAAACCAAACTGTAATTTTGTTTTATAATGGAAACTATATTTTAGGGAATTGTAGAATTTACTACCTAAATAGGTGGGTTCTTTTGTGGTTTTCGATGCTTCGTCGAATGTGGATAAATATCCCTCTTTGGTATAAAAAGGAAGATCTGTACGCGATAAGAATTCATTTCTGCCATATTTAAGCATGCGAGATAAAGGGATATTTCCCTTAGCTTTAAGTGGCTCTCCCAAATAGATAAAGGGCAGTAAATATTGAATGGTTAAACGGTCCATATCTTGTACTAACTGTAGTTCATACAGTGTTTTCATGGCACCAACAACATACAAATAATAGAGTATATTTTCTATTTGATCTGCCGATAAAAAGGGAAGCTGCTCTAACTGCTCTTTGGTTACTTGGTTAATATTTAACGGATGTAGAGAGAGCTCTTTTAAATCCTCCATATAGCCCTCTAACCGACTTTGATTCTCCTCAGTATTGTCTAACTGCTGTATTATTTCTTCCCAATCACTGGTGGAGTAATGCTGTGCATTTCCCTGTTCTACAGCGAGTATAAAAAAGAGACATAAACAATGGAGAGATAGACAACAGCGTTTCATTACATACAATTTAAAATCTATAGGTTAATCCACACGAAGAACGAAAACCCAATACAGGGTGTTTACTACAACCAAAATCAAGTAAGAAATTTTTACACCACACACCAAAACCAAAGGTTGGTGTAAAGGGTTTTCCAAACATTCCTAAACGAATTGAAAAAGTAGAAATAGGCTGGTATTCTAATCCTGTTTTAACTACCAAAGGGAATAAAACATCTTTTTCTAATTCAAAAGTAATCTGTGCCTTATCTTGCCAATGATATGCCATCCCCACTAACAGAAGGGCTGGTAATCGAACCTTTGTAGCACCATAATGAACAACACTACGTAGTGGATTGACAAGAAGTAAAGAGAGCTCTAAAGAATCAAATGGGCGTGCTAATAAACCCACATTGCCAACTACTACTAGCTTAGCTGTTTGTTCTGTCTGTTTCAGATAATAAAGATTGGTTTGAATACCAATGGATAAATGGGCACTTACTTGTTTATAAAAGTTAGCACCTAACACGGTTTCATTGTACTCGCTACAACCAAAACGAGACAAGAGAACAGCAGTATCTAAGTAGTTATTGGGAAGGTTTAACTGCGCAGAAAAGGTAGAAAGCTCTTTTACTCCATATCTATTAACATATTGAATAGAGGCATATGCATAACGCGAAAAACCAAAATAGGCTGGATTAGCTAACCCTGGAACAACAGTTATAGTATTGCCCATGGCGTATGCATGGGTAGAAACAGATGGATTAATATCAATAGGATATACTTGTAACGATATAAAAAAGAAAATCGCAAAAAGAAAAAATCTAGACATAATAACCATTTTATACTACTCCTTCTCTTTAGAAATAGAAACAAAAATACAAAAAAGATTATTATATAAAAATAAAAATTAGAAAAATATAACAAGTTAAACCATCTCTTTTTTACGCTCTGAGAAGGCTAAAGCCATATAGATGACAAAAGAGATAGCCATACCAAGAAAGGCTTGTTGCGCAGAGGCTATTTTCCAATAGGTTGGAAAAGGTAGACCTAAAGAAACAAGCAGATTATAAGTGGAAAAACACAGGCCCCATACCATGGATCCTAAAGCTGCTTTTTCTCTACCTTTTTCCCATATAAAACCCATGATTATAGGTACAAAAGCACCGGTTGCTAAAAAGTCGCCACCTATCCAAGATACTTGTAAAACGGAACGGATTCTGATTCCAATAAACAAAGCTAATAATGCAATGAACAGGGTACTTATTCTACCAATAGTTACCATCTGTTTTTGTGAACAGTTTGAAAAAAAATGAGTTTGATAGATGTCAATAGTGGCTGTTAAGGAAGCGGTGTTTATCAAAGAATCCATGGTGGACATAATGGCTGAACAGAGTCCAACAAATAATAAAACGGCTATTACTGGTTGCTGTATTTGACCTATAATAGCCATAACAATACCCCCCTCAGGAATGGTTTCAAAAAGAGTAAAACTTAGCATACCAGTTAGGGTAACCATCAAATAAAGAGGAATAAAAATAAAAAAACTCAACCCCATCATTCGTTTCGCATCACGAGGACTGCGTGCAGCACTCATACGCTGCCATACATTAGCTTGGATAACCCAAGCAGAACCAAAGGTGATGATATAGGGTAAATTGTCGGTTAGTTTATAGAAAAAAGAGGTATACCCTACTTTATCTAATCGACTCACTTCTTGTAACATAGGTTGAAAACCATCGGCCTTATCGTAACAATAGAAAAAAAGAAATACAGAAGCAAAAAGGAACAAAACAAATTGTAATAAATCGGTCAATACAACGCCTTTAAAACCACCAAAAAAGGAATAAATCAATACCCCTAATGTACCCACAGTAGCTGCCAAAGGATAGGACCAATGAAACAATAATTGAAACATATTACCAATAACAATAACCTGAACTGCGGCAGATAAGATCATGGAGATAAGAATAAAGATAGACAATAACAAAGCAGATTTAGGTCCATATCTCTTTATCAACATTTGCGGTTGGGTAAATCCAGAGGAACGACGAATAATGCCAGACAATATCCACATTCCCGCGGTAGCAATCAACACCGGCACACCGTAGATCCAAAAGGAACTAATACCTATTCGATGGGCCTGGTCCACTAAATCGACAGCAGACCCTCCTCCCCACCATGAGGCGATAAAGGTTATAGCTAATAAGGAGGGGGATAATTTTCTACCTGCAAAAAAATACTCCTCGCTATTCTTACTTTTTCTATTATAAATACCTATTAAACTAATCAATGCGATATAAACAATTAAAGCTATAAGCGTAATAACTGCTCTATCCATTGATTGCTTTTAATTTATTAAAAATATCCCATATTACAATACCGGTTGTTACGGATACATTCAGTGAATGCTTGGTTCCAAATTGTGGTATTTCAATAGATTGTTCACAGTTATCCACCACCTCTTGCTGAACACCCTTTACCTCATTTCCCATAACAATAGCTATTTTATCGCCCTTCTCCACCTCAAACTGGTCGAGCGAAATACTGTTTTCTACCTGCTCAATAGCAAACACTTTATAGCCCTGCTCTTTCCAATGATGCACAGCATCTAATGTGTTTTTATAATAGGTCCAGTTAACCGTATCTTCGGCACCCAAAGCTGTTTTATGAATTTCAGCTTGTGGAGGGGTTGCGGTTATACCACATAAACAAATATGTGCCACACGAAAAGCATCTGAAGAACGAAAGACAGATCCCACATTGTGTAGGCTTCTTATATTGTCTAATATAACCACTAATGAACTTTTAATTGATTCTCTATATTCTTCTACTGCTAACCGATGCAGTTCGTTTATTTTTAGTTTTCTCATTTTGTCGTTACTTTTGTTTATCTGCAAATATAAAAACTATTCACAAAGCAGGGTTTATAATTATTCATAATTGTTGATAACCTGTTCATACTTTAAGCATAAGAATTAATATCTTAAGATAGGAATATCCAAATAAAAGTATAAGACAATATACTTATTCAAAATGCAAATTATTTAAAATATTTCTAATACTACGTTATGAACACGAAAAATTAGAGATATTGACAAGAGTTAGTAAGAAAATAATTAACTTTGTACGTTGTTAACAGCTTGTTCATTACTTTATATAAAGGTTTGATAATCAATAGATATTGGTAAAATAGGCTTGTTCATAAGGGTATAATAAAACTGTTCTACAACAACAATAACTTTATATGCAATAGATTAGTAGAATAGTTTCTAACAGTATGAACAGACCATATATATCATCATATATTATAAGCTTATATAAGTAAATATATATTAATATAATGAATACATTAACTCTATTAGAAAATAGAAAGTAAAACAATGGAGAAAGATTCCTATATTAATTGGATGGAGATTATTAACGGTATGAACAGACTATATATATTATCCTAACTAGTATAAACTTATACTAGCAATATATATGAATATAATGAGTAGATTAACTATACGAGAAGAAGAAAGTAAAACAATGGAGAAAGATACATCTATCAATTTAGTAGAAGCAATTAATAAACTTCGAAAAGAGAAAAACGCAATCATCTTAGCACATTTTTACCAAGATGGCAGTATACAAGATATAGCCGATTATGTAGGAGATAGTCTTGCTTTAGCACAATGGGCAGCAAAAACAGAAGCATCTATCATTGTTCTATGTGGGGTTCATTTTATGGGAGAAACGGCTAAAATTTTATGTCCCTCGAAAAAAGTTCTTATCCCCGATTTAAAGGCTAGTTGCTCTTTAGCAGAAAGTTGTGATGCCAATGCTTTTGCTACATTTGTAGCATCGCATCCTGATCATACGGTTATTTCTTATGTCAATACAACCGCTGCTGTTAAAGCGCTTACAGATGTGGTGGTAACCTCTAGCAATGCAAAACAGATTGTAGAGAGTTTCCCTAAGGATGAAAAAATAATATTTGGACCGGATAGAAATTTAGGAAATTATATAAATTCGATTACAGGAAGAAAGATGTTGTTATGGGATGGCGCTTGCCATGTGCATGAACAATTCTCGGTTCAAAAAATTTTAGATATAAAGGCAAGTTATCCCGATGCAGAGATATTAGCTCACCCTGAATGTAAGGGCGCTGTGTTAACTTTAGCCGATAAGATAGGATCTACTTCAGCTTTGCTTAAGCATGCCGTTAAATCGCCTAAAAAGAGCTTTATAGTAGCTACTGAATCTGGTATAATACATGAGATGCGTAAACAATGCGAAGGAAAGCAATTTATTCCTGCTCCTCCAGAAGACAGTACTTGTGCTTGTAATGAGTGTAATTTTATGCGTTTAAACACGTTAGAAAAACTGTATACTTGTTTAAAAGATGAAGCACCAGTTATAGAGGTGGATGAAAAAGTAGCTCGTAAAGCTGTTAAACCTATCCAACGTATGTTAGATATTTCTGCAGAATTAGGGTTATAAACAGTAGTAAAAGATAAACTACCATTGTTACTAGCTCCATAAAGCAAATGTTCTATTTGGAGTTATAAACAGGATTATGAACAATTTCAGTTCACAACTACTGCAATAAATAAAGGGTACTTCTATAACAGAAGTACCCTTTATTTGTATTGTAAGGCTTTTTAATTTAATTTACTACAACTTACTCTAGGATGTAATTGCAGCGCTTAAAAGTAGTTTAAAATATCTCAACACTTAGTTTATATAGTAGGTTGGTTCTACCAATTGTTTTATTTACTGTAGGGTTTGATTCTTGTGGATAAAAACGGTTTTAAAAGTTACTAACAAACCATTATTTGATAAGTACTATTTTGGTAACGATACCCGTTTTTCCCTCTTTATCTGCAGCTAGTACAAAATAAACACCTGATGCTGCTCTTTGATTTTCTCTGTTTTTTCCATCCCAAGAAAAAGAACCACCTAGTGATGTTCCCTCGGTCATAAGCTTACCTGCAGTATTAACAATCTTAACATTACTATCTTTCATTAATCCTGTTACAGTAATTACTCCTTCGTAGTCGGGTGCCACTGGATTAGGATAAGCATGTATGGCAGAATCGAAAGTATTCAATCCTTCTGTTGCATCACTTTTATAGGCGATTAATCCTTTGTCTGTACCTATAAAAACTTCTCCCGTGGTAGGATGAATAATGATAGATAAAATATTATTAGAGAGTAGAGGACTGTTGTCTTTTGTGAAGTGATGAATTGTTTCTAATCCATTTGCACTTAAGAGATAGACGCCACTACTTTCTGTTCCGATCCATTTTCTATTTGCTCCATCTACACAAATGGTTTTAATATTTTCGTTTTCTAATAAATAATCGGCTAAATTGCTACCATCATTTCTAGGTACTTTTATCTGTGTAAAGTAGAAACTACTATCAAAGATACGTTGAGGATTGTAGATTACAAGTGGCCCTTTATTGGTTCCTAACCAAATGGCGCCCTCCTTATCTTCTGCCATACATAATACATTGTATAACTCAAGTGTGTGGCCATCTTGATTGATGAAAGTGGAGCGAAATATTTTTTTATCATCGCTTGGATCTTCTGTTGTATTGTTTGTATCTAGACAGTAAATGCCGGCAGGTAGTCGTCTTGAATTCATCCAAGCCCATCCTCTTTTATCGAATAAAATATGGTCGAAAGTAGGAAGACTAGCAATAGATTCGTCGGGTAGTGTCATCCAATTTCCATCCTTGGTTCGAATATTAATAATATCTTTAACAAAAGAGTTTAACACCCATAGATTATTACTCTTATCATAGGCTAAACCAGAGGTTCGAACATAATTAAGATTGTTGGGTATAATGGTATTTAGTGTACTATTTGCAATGGAGTAGTGCTGCACAAATTTATAATCTTTAAATTCATAAAGTCCCTGTCCAGCCGAAGCGGCAAAATGATGGGTTGCATCTAATGGGTCTTGTATGACATCGGTAATATTTATATAGGGCAGATTGGTACTATTTCGAATAGCATCGCCCTCTTCAAAAGAGATCCACTCCTCTTTTTCAAAATCGTACCGGGTGATGGTACCAGGATAATTGATACCTTGTAAATTAAAATTACCTCCCGCTATTAATAGGGCATCGTTGGTATATCTTATTTTGTCGCAGAGGTTACGAATAGGTCCACTTGGTAGAATGGATGATGTTTTTATTTGTAGTTCTCTAGTGGAGTCGTCTAGGGTATATTCTATTAGTCCATTTACCCCGCAGCTGCCCCAAAACGTATCGGTTGAGGTATCGTATGCGATATAATTAATTGGGTAAGTAGAGGTAAAGTGTCTTGAGCTTGTAGGAACATCTAAAACAAGGGTAGCTGTACTCGAACTTGCAATAAGTTTTTCGTTGTAGTTGGTTACATAATTATATGTACCCCGCAGAACAAACGTAAAGGTGTTATTCTCTTTGTCGTACATCTTTACACCCACATTTTCCTCGCGTCCTACGAAGGTATTCTCATATAAGAGAAGGTCTTTAAATAGAATTGAATTTATTTTTTTCCAATTTTCTTTATTGAGCAAATTATCTTCAATATTAGCACTGTATAAACCATCTGCCGTTGCTGCGTAAATGATTGAATCTATAATTTGAACATCGTAAATCTCTTGTTGTATGGCATAGGTATTTTTTATTTCCTTCCTCTTTAAATCTACTACAATAACACCAAAATTAGTAGATAAGTAAGCTGATTCCTCTTTAATATAAATATTGTTGATGGTTTTATCTTCTGCCATGGTCTTATTCAATAGGTCGGGTAGGTTATATACCTCCTCATCCTCTATTAATAGATCAATATTAGAATTAGTATAGGTTATTATAAGCGTATGCAGAGCTGTACAATAATCGATATGTTGTATATCACAGTCAGAAAGCAAAGAGACTTTATCGTAGGTTCTAATGCTATTATCTGCTGTGTTGTAGGAGTAAAGAGAATTACTACTAAGCACATATATTAAGTTATCTGCAATAACCGATTTTTGCGCATCGTGATAAGACAGAAATGTTTTCCAATTGCCTATAGGTATTGCTTGTATTGTGCATAAACAGACAATCCAATAAATAGAAAAGATTATTTTTTTCATACGTTTAAGTGTGTGAGAAATTTACATAATTGATGAACAGCCTTTGCTCTGTGGCTAATACTGTTTTTAGTAGCAGCGCCTAATTGCGCAAATGTTTTAGTATATCCCTCTGGTTGAAATATCGGGTCGTAACCAAAGCCCGATTCGCCCTCTTTTTGGGTTGTAATTTGTCCTTTTACGATACCTTCGAATAGTTTTGTTTCCTCCCCAATCATCAATGCAATAACGGTACGAAACTGTGCAGTTCTATTGGTAGTATTGCCCAACTTATCGAGCACCTTATTCATGTTGGCTGCTGCATCTTTATCACTACCAGCATAACGTGCAGAAAAAACACCAGGGGCATTGTTAAGCGCTTCTATCTCTAATCCAGTATCGTCTGCAAAGCAATCTAAACCATACTGCTCTTTAATATATTTTGCTTTAAGGATAGCATTTCCCTCTAAAGTGTCGGCTGTTTCTGGAATATCTACATCACAATGGATATCTTCTAGTGATAAGAGTGTTAGGGTAGAACCTAAGATAGCGCGTAGCTCTTCTAACTTATGTTTGTTATTGGTAGCAAAGACTAGTTTTTTCATTCCTTTTTACTAAAATTTTTTCTTCTTATTTTTTTTCCAAATGCCTTGAGTTGTTCAAAATTGCTGGTTGGTAAGCTGTTTATCTTATGTAATAAAATGGATGGTTTGCAATTCCAATAGGTTTGACAATCTTTATTGGCCCAATAATCGGTTTCATCTGATAGGTCATTAAAATAGATTGTCTGTGGTATATACTCAAGAGCTGGCAATACAATCGTGTCGTTTGAACTCTGGTTGTCTTTCATTATCTTATATCTATTTTGCATCTCGATACTGTAATGATAAGCTTTTCCTGTTATTAAATCAACGTAGGAAGTTCCTATATTATTATTTAAGGAGACTACATTATTAAAAATAAAAATAAATAGCAGCCCATAGGTCACTACCCAAGCAAGCCGATGTTTATAATAGGTTTCTATACTTTCTTTATACTGAAAGATAAGAAGTTGCACCAGGAAAAACCAACCAACGATGTAGTAGAGATAGATTACATTTGCTATTCGCCCAATAACCACTGTTCCAAGTCCGTAAGTGGGGGGTATATGGGCAATAAACAAGATGCTACAAAAATAGATAAAGAGTCGAGTGAACGGCAGTTTTTGTATTTTTTTTAAAAATGGTAGATCTGTATTTGCTAGTTTTAATCCCCAAACCGGGATATAAATAAAGGTGACAAGTAGTAGGGTAGGCGCCCATAGAACAAACCAGGAACAACTTTGTAAGAAGCTTCCACCAATGGTCCATATCCAATTGGAAGAGCTAACCTGTCCCTCCATTCGTATGGCATTTCCTGGGGATAGAATAACGATTAAGATGCATAAAGCAGCTACGAGTGCCAGACCTAAAAAGTACCAATTGACCTGTTTTTTTTGGAGATAATATTCTATACAGATAGCACCGAGTAGTAGTGTAGTGATAACAGCAGAGATCTCATTTGAACCAACAATAGCAACAATTAAAAGTGTAGCGAGTGTAAAATGGCATACGTTTTTTTTCTTACGGAGTAAGGCTAATATACCACAAAAAAGAAGCATTGGAATGGTATACGCTGCGTAACCTGAGAACCAATAAAACGACTCACTAATACTGGGTGCTTTTATTAGGTAAAGAATAAGTAGTAGGGCAGTTAGTCCTACTATAGAATATGGATTAACAACCCTGTGTAGCCAGGAATAAACGAGTAGGTAAATAGAGCTAATAAAGAGTAATAACAACCCAATAGGATAGAGTTGATATGCTGTGAGTGAATGGTAGGTAAGTGGGTTTAACGAGGCTATAGCCGTAGCAAAATAGCGTCCAGACCAGGTGAGATATGTATCTACAATAGTAGACCATATAGAACCATCCATATCTCGCAATGCATAGGTATAATCGTCGTTAGCAGGTTGATTATAGATGGATAAAATAAACAAAGGGAGTAAACAACCTATTGCTAGTAGTAGCAATAGATTATTTATTCCCTTTTTGTTCGTTTGGGGAGATAATTTATTCATTTATTTGATTTTATCAAAACCCTCTCCATATGCACCTGTCACATTACTCTGTGTGATAAATGCATTAGGGTCTATATCTTTTATCATTCTAAAGAGAAAAACGGATTGGTTTTTACGGGCTACAATAATCATTGTTTTGATAGATTGTTTACTATACCATCCCGTAGCATCCATAACGGTTACTCCTCTGTGTATCTCTTTTGTTACACCCTCTGCTATTCTATCATATTCTTTCGAAATAATAAAAAATTGTACCGATTGTCGGGAACTATTGATAATTAGATCTACCACATAACTCATAATGGTTAGTGTAACAAATCCAAAAACCACTCTTCTCCAATCTTGAAAAACAAAATAGCAAGAGCTTATGATTAATATATCGCAGTAAATAAGTGTACGACCGATGGTTATGTTTTTGTATTTAGTTACTACAGATGCAATAATATCTGTACCACCTGTACTTCCATTATTTACAAACACGGTACCTAGACCAAAACCACAGAGCACAGCTCCTATAACGCACGCCATAGAATCTTGTCCTGCTCCAATAATTTGTATAAAATTACCATCTGCTCCTCTAGTTAAGGATTGAAAAAACCATAAGAAAAAAGCAATAGAGAAAGTAGCATAGAGTGTCTTTATACAAAATTTAGCCCCTAATATTTTGAATGAAAACGCAAGAAAAATGATATTAATTACAAAAAAAGATAATTGAATAGGTATACCCGTAGCATAATAGATGATAGCAGCTATACCGGTTAATCCACCAGTTGTAATGTTATAGGGAAGTAAGAAAGCAGACCATCCTAGGGCATACGAAATGATGCCAAAATTGATAAGAATAAAATCTTTCAATTCCCTTTTTACATTAATTTTTAGTGTTGGTTTCATGCAATAATAAAGTTTATATATTTTGTCTTTAAAAAGACACCCGTGCAAGACATAAGTAGAATCAAATTACAATATTCACAATTCGTTTAGGAACCACAATAATTTTTTTAGGGGTTTTTCCCTCTATCCATTTTTGCGATTGTTCGTTTTCAAGAACAGCTTTTTGAATCGTTTCTTTGTCTGCTTCTGCAGGAAAATCGAGTGTGAATCGTGCTTTACCATTAAAGGATATAGTATATTTAATGCTATCTTCTTTGAGGTATTCTTCGTTATACATGGGCCATTCTGCATCAAAAACCGTTGTGGTTGCTCCTAATTTTTCCCACAACTCTTCTGCGATATGGGGAGCAAATGGTGCCAACACAACAATAAGATCTTTGAAGATGGCCATACTATTGCATTTTTGTGCCATTAATTCATTCACACAAATCATAAATGCACTGATAGAAGTGTTATAAGAGAATTGTTCAATATCCGAACTAACTTTCTTGATCAATTTATGGAGTGATTTTAGTTGCTCTTTTGTAGGCGCTGTATCTTGTAACAAGAAGGCGCCATCTCTAGTATAAAATAAGCTCCAAAGACGGCGGATAAATCGATGTACACCATCTATACCATTCGTATCCCAAGGTTTAGATTGTTCGATAGGGCCTAAGAACATTTCATACATACGCAAGGTATCTGCACCATAGTTTTCTATGATAACATCCGGATTAACTACATTGAACATCGATTTACTCATCTTTTCAACGGCCCATCCGCATACATATTTACCATCTTCTAGTATAAATTCTGCGTATTTATATTCTGGTCTCCAAGCTTTAAAAGCCTCTATATCTAGATAGTCATTGGATACAATATTTACATCTACATGAATAGGAGTAACCTCATATTTTTCTTTTAGGGAAAAAGAAACATAGGTGTTAGTATCTTTAATACGATAGACAAAATTACTTCTACCCTGAATCATTCCTTGGTTAACTAATTTTTGGAAAGGCTCCTCGGTGCAGGTTACTTGGCAGTCAAACAGAAACTTATTCCAAAAGCGTGCATAGATAAGGTGACCTGTTGCATGTTCTGTTCCACCTATATATAGGTCTACATTTTTCCAATATTGGTTTACCTTTTCATCCACCAAAGCATTTTGGTTATGTGGATCCATATAGCGTAGATAATAGGCCGATGAACCTGCAAAACCAGGCATTGTATTTAGCTCAATAGGGAAGATGGTTTGTTGGTCTATTGCACTATTTTCTGTGATACACTCGTTTACCGTATCCCAAGCCCATTTGGTTGCATTTCCTAATGGTGGTTCTCCTGTTTCTGTAGGCAAAAAATGCTCTACTTCTGGTAGCTCAACGGGTAGTTTATCTGCTGGAATCATGTAGGGCATTCCCTCTTTGTAGTAAACAGGAAATGGCTCTCCCCAATAACGTTGACGAGAAAAGATTGCATCGCGCAAACGAAAATTAGTGGTTACTTTTCCTAACTTATTCTCTTCAACAAATTTCTTTGTTGCAGTAATAGCTTCTGCTACGGATAGACCATTTAAGTTTAGTTTTGAACCCTTTTCAAAAGCTGCTTTTGGCGAATTTATCAAGGTTCCCTCTTTGGCATCAAAGCTTTGTTCAGAGACATCACATCCATCTATAAGTGGACGAATCTCTAAATCAAAATGTTTTGCAAAGGCATAGTCGCGACTGTCGTGTGCAGGAACGGCCATGATTGCACCTGTACCATATCCAGCAAGTACATAATCGCTAATCCAGATAGGAATATTTTCGTTGGTAAGTGGGTTGATGGCATAAGAACCAGAGAAAACACCAGAGACTTTTTTATCTGCAATTCGTTCACGCTCTGTACGCTTCTTAGTGGCAGACACATAATTGTCTACCTCCTCTTGTTGTGCTGCGGTAGTGAGCTGTTCAACCAGTTTACTCTCTGGAGCTAAAACCATAAAGGTAACTCCAAAAACAGTATCGGCACGTGTTGTAAAAATCTTCATCTTTACATCACTCTCTTTTACCTGGAAAATCATCTCTGTTCCTTCGGAACGACCAATCCAGTTGCGTTGTGTTTCTTTCAAGGAATCACTCCAGTCTAATTGGTCTAGTCCATCTAACAAACGTTGTGCGTAAGCAGATACACGCAAACACCATTGGCGCATTTTGCGTTGTACAACAGGATATCCTCCTCGTTCTGAAACGCCGTCCACTACCTCATCATTTGCAAGTACTGTGCCTAACTTAGGGCACCAGTTTACCATCGTTTCGCCTAGATAAGCTATTCGGTAGTTCATGAGAAGCGTTTGCTGTTCCTTCTCCGTCATATTGTTCCACTCCTCGGCTGTAAATGGTGTAACTTTTCCGGTAGCAGCATGAACTGTTTTATTTCCCTCTTTCTCAAAGACACGAACCAATTGATCAATAGGTAGTGCTTTGTTTTGAGCGGTGTCGTAGTAGCTAGTAAACATTTTTGTAAAAGCCCATTGTGTCCACTGGTAATAATCGGGATTACAAGTTCTTATTTCACGGTCCCAATCAAAACAAAATCCAATTTTGTCTAATTGTTCGCGATATCTATTGATGTTTTTTGAAGTTGTGATAGCAGGATGTTGACCTGTTTGTATAGCATATTGTTCGGCAGGAAGTCCATACGCATCATATCCCATAGGATTTAGTACGTTGTATCCCTGTAAGCGTTTGAAACGAGCATAGATATCCGTGGCAATATATCCTAGTGGGTGTCCTACATGTAAACCTGCCCCAGAAGGGTATGGAAACATATTTAATACATAAAATTTCTTTTTTTCTGCATCTTCGACAACTTTGTATGTTTTATTGTCAACCCATTTCTGTTGCCATTTCTTTTCAATATCTCTGAAATTATACTCCATATCGCTATTTAAATTTTTTAATATAAAAGAACTATATCCTTTGTGCGCAAAGATAATGAAAGTTACTCTTTTTCTGCCGATAATAAATGAATAAATTAACTGATTAGATTTTCTTTATCTGTTATTTATAGGTGGTTAAGTAGATGATACACATTCTTTTTCTGGATTATCTTCCTTATTTAAATTACTTTTATTGGAGGAATGATAGGGTGCGTAAAAAAACCATTATATTTGTACTAATAATTAGAAATTCATTTAGATATTAGTTAATTTGAAAGCCACTACCGATAAAGATATTGTGATGACCCCCATGATGAAACAATTCATGGATTTGAAATCGAAACACCCAGATGCCGTTTTGCTCTTTCGTTGTGGTGATTTTTATGAGACTTATGGTTCTGATGCAGTAATAGCAGCAGATATCTTAGGTATAACATTAACCCGACGAGCAAATGGTAAAAAAAAGTCGGTAGAGATGGCTGGCTTTCCACATCATGCTTTAGATACCTATCTCCCTAAACTGATTAGGGTTGGTAAACGTGTGGCTATTTGTGATCAGTTAGAAGATCCTAAAACAACCAAGAAGCTGGTAAAACGAGGCGTTACAGAATTAGTTACTCCTGGCATTTCTACTAGCGATAATCTGTTAAACAATAAAGAGAACAATTTTTTAGCTGCGGTGTATTTAACCAAGCATATTTGTGGAATCTCTTTTTTAGATATCTCAACGGGCGAGTTTTTAGTGGCACAAGGCACCTACGACTATGTAGATAAGTTGATCACGAACTTTTCTCCCAAAGAGATTCTATTTGAGCATGGAGAGAAAGAGCTGTTTGAGGCTAAATTTGGCACAAAACACTTTACGTATGAGCTAGACGATTGGGTGTTTACCCCCCAGTTTGCTCGTGAACGATTGATTAATCAGTTTGAGACCAAAAACTTAAAAGGCTTTGGTGTTGAACACTTAACCCATGGCATTGTTGCTTCTGGAGCCATTTTACATTATCTAGAGGTTACACAACATACAAAACTAGGACATATAACAGCGTTGTCTCGTATAGAAGAGGAACGCTATGTTCGGTTAGATAAATATACGGTACATAGCCTAGAGCTGATAGGTAATATCAACGAAGGAGGTACCAGCCTTTTACAAGTGATAGACAAAACGATATCTCCTATGGGGGCTCGTATGTTAAAACGATGGATCGTCTTTCCTTTGAAGGAGCAGAAACCCATCACCGATCGTTTAAATGTAGTGGAGTATTTCTTTAAAGATCCCGCTTTAAAAGATTTTATTCAAGAAAAACTATCCCTTATAGGTGATATAGAACGCATCATTTCAAAAGTTGCAGTTGGCAGAATCTCACCACGTGAGGTTGTGCAGTTAAAAATAGCACTTCAAACAATAGTACCCATCAAACAAGCTTGTGCGGCAGCAAAAAACGCGAGTTTAAATCGTATTGCTGAGCAATTAGATGCCTGTTCCTCTATTTCTGAACGTTTAGAGAAAGAGGTCCAAAACAATCCCCCCTTACTCGTTAATAAGGGAGGTGTTATAGCCACTGGGGTTGATAAAGAGTTGGATGAGTTGCGTGCTATTGCTTATTCAGGAAAGGATTATTTATTGAAAATTCAGCGTAGAGAGAGTGAAAACACCGGTATATCCAGTT
>Ga0172378_10002583_pt1 | contig 17013 bp, 8 predicted proteins | sample GrowelOW332metaG_FD_119755 | JGI IMG/M metagenome (GOLD analysis project Ga0172378, IMG submission 119755) | Groundwater microbial communities from an aquifer near a municipal landfill in Southern Ontario, Canada - Pumphouse #3_1 metaG | ecosystem: Environmental > Aquatic > Deep subsurface >... | reverse complement strand
TTGATACATTTCAAACATCAAATATCTCAGCGGAAGCCTTTCGGCTTCAATAAGTTTATATGCTCTTTCGTCTCCCGCCGTCTTTGCAGCAGTGAGAGCATCATCAAACGACCTTTCGCAAATGTCTAAAAATGGTTTCGGGAAATATTCGGATTTGGTATATTCCGGTAAGAGATAGCCGGCAGTATATGCGTATATTCCCTTAGTTTCGAGTTCAGTCAGTTTATTACGCATCAGGTTGAAATATTCATATATTTTCTCCCAACCGGCGCCGTAATAGACTTTGATAAAATCTTTGATAAGAGCTTCTTCATCAAGAGATGAATCCCAAGACAATTTAGAAACGAGGTATTGGCGTAGTTCCAAAAAGCCCGGAGCCTTATATAAACACCCTTGTTCATAGAGGAATGTTACGCCTAACCTTTTATAATCCATATAATTCTGCTTTATTGAACCCCAAGAGTTCATAGGAGTATAATAATTCCAGAAATTCGTAGAATATCCCCACACCTGAATTCTTTTTGTTACTGCTGCCCAGCCCTCAAACTGCAATCTCAACTTATTGTTATATTTTTCGTCGCAGTATCCGTGAGAAACCGGAGTATCAATCGGAGCAAGCATTATTCCAAGATTGTCCTCCATCACCACGTCCGGACTGATTGGAACATATTTGCCCGCCTCTGAATCCCATTTAACGGGAGCATCAATAGTTGAATAATATGCGAACATTCCGAACTCCAGGACTTTTTCAGGATATTCGACTGCGCACCATTTGTTAATTTTTCTGACAACGTAATTCAGGAATCTTATTTCCATAGCACTGTCGGAATTATTGTACTGAGCTTTGATTTGCTCATAATTTCCTCCCGTTCCTGCATCACGATTATCACCATGCCCGAGCATATAGTAGCTATACTGATTATTATCTGCGGAAATTTTTTCTTTCAGCACTTCAACCATAGCATTCCACATCTGCTCGTTTGCCCAGGCAAGCTGCGTAACATCGTCTATAGAAGATTGATTATTGTACCAGTCCGGATGATCGTACCAATAGGTTGCAGGAGGCAGAATATCAAGCTGACTATGCCCCCATGTTCTCCAGCCGTCAAAATAATTTCTCATCCTATAGCGAGCAGATGCTTTTTGTCCGACGAGCCAGTTGTAATATGTTCCTCCGGTTCTGAACGGAATATCAGGTACGTCGACAAAATCAGCGTCGAGCAATTTTATTTTGTTCGTAACGTCATAGGTAAACAGGTCTTCCGTATAGATCTTCAGATTGAATTGTTTGCCAAGATAACCGTATACGGCGAAAAGGGTTCCGAAATCGGTAGCTCCGCACATAACAATTGCGTCGCCGTTCGTCTTTACCTTATATCCGTCGTTTCCAATCTCGCCGTATTGTACAGAAATTCCGGAATCTCTCATTATCGACGTCTGCCCGAGACTCAGATGTTTTCCCTTAACATTTTCCACCTTGCCGTCATCGATAATAGAAAGCGTTATGCCGGTTGACAGAGAAAAGAAATACACGAGTTCACTCGCCGCGAATTTTTCTCTTTCACTCGGATTCTGCGGAATAACCACATCGTAAGGAGATACGCCGTTTTTGACAAGATATGTCTCCGTCGATATAACAGGAGGATCATATGTAGACGAACTGTCGGAAGCATTAGGTTGATTTTCCGAACAGGCACTGGTTGACAAGATAAAAAAGCTAAGTACCGAACCGATTAAAATTTTATTTAATTTTTTCATCTTCTTCTCCTTAATCAACATCAAATTCGATTTCTTTGATCTGAAAGTTCGAACTTGAGTCGTAGGCAAAATACCGTATCGTATATTTTCCTTTCATAGTAGGAATGTATGTTGAATCGGTGAGTACGCGCATGTCGTAATTCGGAGCAATAATAAATGTTACGATAGTAACGTCTAGATTGGAATTGTCTGTCGCCGTGACCGTAGGAATATTAATTTCCTGATTTAACGTCACCTTTCCCACAACGGTTCCGTTAATTGTCAATATCGGAGGCTCATATTCAATTGTCTTAATCACATACGTCTGATTAAAAGATTTTCCCGAGGCATCCGTAGATTTATACGCTATCCTGTAATTTCCCACTTCTGTAAAGACAACTTCAGAATCAACATTTGTTCCGTCAGAAATAATTTTATTACCGCCGATTTTCTGAACATTGATAACCGTGTTTGTCGTTGCGGATAGAACATCTTGAGCAATAACAGAAGGAATTATGAATTTTTCATTCAAAGAAACCAGCAACGGAATAGAACGAGTAAGAGTAAACTCAGGAATAATATAGTCTCCGTCGATTGAAGAAAAAACCTGATTATTCAGCGTCAATACGTTCAATTGCATTCCGCTGTCACCGACCGTGCCGTATTCAATCTTTGCCCAGACTTTTTTGCTTGGGAATCCGCTAAACGGCTGACCGTCTTCCGTTGTGTCAACGTAGCCGATCCTTGATCCCATAAGATCAAATACCCCTAGCGATGCCTGTCTGTAAACAAATCCGAATGTAGCGTCGGGATTGTAGAAATTACCGAATAATGCGCCCGGTTTACCACCGTTGATCGAAATATAGGATTTACTTGACGCACCCTGATCCTCGATATTCTTTATTATCTCAAATCTGATAGAAATGTCCATATCCGCATAATCATAAAGAGTAATGCGGATCTTATCGACGTTATTCCGAGACAAATCGGGAGCAGTCATTTTAATCTGGAAATTACTTGCCAATATGGGATTAATGAATTGTACAGCGGCACCGCTGTCTCCTGTCGACAATGAAACTCCCGACGACGAAACGGATTTCTGAACAGTCCCTTTAACAGTATAGAAGTATTCCTTCATAAAGCCATTACCCGAATCGGGATGAATTACTTTTACCGTATACGTCTTTTCGCTCGTTCCACGTACGTTTGACGCCTTATATTTTATGATCAGATCTGCAACGCCGTGTTCTATGACCGGAGTGACCGAGTTGTTGTTTATCGGAATATTTACACCGTTCAAAGTTGCTGTAACTGTAGAAACGGGTTTTGTATTGCCGGTAGAATCGGTATAGAAATCAATAGCATTTACGTTCGGTAAATATAATGTAGCTCCGCTTAGAATAGCCTCGGGCAACTTCGTATCATATAAAACAGGCTCATCCTGTATTAATACATGTATCGTTCTGGTTATTGTTGCCTGGTTTGGCTCACCGTTGCCCACATAATCCTCTACGTTGTATTCAATCATATAATCTCCCGCTTCAGTCGGAATAAAAATATAATTCTCGGGAACGATAAGTAAACCCGACGGCGAATACACGTTTATGGACGAAATTAAATTACCTGTTCCGCCTGTTAATGTTCCGATTTGCGGAAGTTCATATTCCAATCCAACCGTCCCGTTTGACGATAGACCTGATGCCAGCGTTAAGTGCACCGGAACAATGTTGGACAAATTGACTGCATTAATAGTCAGTTTTTTGACAAAAAAATTCCCGAATTCATCACGAGCGGTATATTCAATAGTGTATTCCCCTGTTTTTTTCGGAATAAAACAGTCATTTGAAATCTCCAATTCACTATAATTTTCTTCACCGTAATTATAAAATACCTTTTCCGTAATTTTAGCGTTTTTATCCCAATTATCGTATACGCTACAAGCGAAAATCCTATAAGGTTTATTTACAACGGCTTTCGGAAGATCGTTTTCCGCTCTTCCCAAAGTATCTATGAGCAATGACGGGGTTTTTTCATCAACATACTTCTTAGTTTCCAAAGAATTGCCGTAAACTTCAGTAACGGTTACCGTACTGATATTTGAAATGGATAAATATACTTTATTCGAAGAAAATCCCTTCCAAGCAACCTCTTGATAATCTGCATCAAAATCCACGATAAGTCCGCCGGATCTCAAACCGTATATTGCCTTTTCCACGGCGTCGTAACTAATCCATATACATTGATATTTAAATCCCACTTCAGAATTAATTATTCCCATTCCGGGGAAACAGGCTGTAGCGCCCCACCCCGAAGTCCAAAGCTTTCCTCCATCCCAGCTCTTCGGAATCTGCCCCGGAGCATACGCATAAACGTAATTCAGGTATTCATGCCATCCGAAACGACAATCTATCGTCAACACGTTTGTCGGATCGTTAACGTCGGTAAGTCTGATGGTTGGCAAACTAGTCCAGGTATTCCAGTTTCCCGAGCTGTAAATTTTTACCAGAATATCATTTTTCGTTGAATCCGACAGATCAATGGTATCAGAGTATTTAAATACCGTAGTAGAGTCAAGCGCCTCAAGTCTTGCACCCGTTATGGCAGAGCATAAATCACATTCTGCTCCGTCCTCCACTTTGCCGTCACTGCTTAAAAAAGTCGCTGAAACGGAGGAAACTGTTATCTCATAATTTTTCACATAGTTCACTCCGTCAACAGTCGCTGAATACTCAATTTTGTATTTACCGCCTTTTTCAAATATAATCTTTTGATTTGAAAACGAGCTTCCATCCGGATAATAAATTACTGCAGAAGCCGTAATTACTTCACCGTTTTTTATAAAGATTCCCATAGGGACAACAAATTCATCGCCGATGGATGCAGACTTTTTTATCGTAGAAGCTAAATTAAAAGCAACCGAATCAGTGACAGATATACCGTAAACTTTCCGAGCGTCGGTACCAACGCAAAAATATTCTACCTCGTAATCGCCTGTTTTATCAAATTTGAATGTGAAAGGGAGTTCTTTTCTATCATAACCGACGATTACAGATCCGCCTTTCGATACGGAAGCAACTATGTTATGTACGGAACGAAACAAAGCAGACGATGCTGATGCCGCCGGAATTTCGACGATCGAATTTACTCCGTACTCATCGTTTAAACTTCCTGTCAGGTTAAATTCAACTTCGGGATCTTTTTCGAGAACAGTAAATTTTGTAGTATTATCCTTCCCTGCACCTGAACTGTCATACGCTGTATATGTCACCTCTAACGTTCCCCCGAGATTGGTTTTAAAATAACATCCCGGTTCATATGCATCGCAAGCAATACCGATTCCCTTAAATAATGAAAGACTCATTCCGCTAATTTTTGCTGTCACTTTTACTTGCTTTATATCTTTACCGCAAACATCGTAACAAACCGGTTCAGGCAAATAAAAATTTTTTCCTTTAATTGGATTCTGATCAAACGACACGAAAACATTCGGACCTATATTATCCGTAATATTTAGACCGGACAAATTCTGTCCGTCAATCGAATATATTATTACGTTTGCCGTTCTTCCAATCGCTACGTCTGTAAACTCTAACGTAACATTGAACCTGATGAACGGATTAAAAACTTTCATCGTCTGACCGTCGTTATTGCTTTTTGAAAAATCCCAGATGAGGGTAATATCTCCGTTTGAAGATTTTGAATAAACCTGCATAGAACAAGGATCAAAGCAAATAATGTTTTGCTGAGGTGTATCGATTGCAGATTCCTGCGAAGAATATGCGGCGTTCGTAAACGACGTGTTCCATAACGCCGTATAACGCTGTTGGTTATTTGCCCCTGTTGTATTGTTTGAATTAGCATTACCGTTACGAGCATAGAGGCCTGCTTTTTTCCCACCGACTTCTACATATGCCTGCGGTGTGGCAAAATTCATCTTACTGCCGCCGTCGATGCCTATTCTAAATCTGTTTTGTGAATTTCCCGCCTCAGAAATAGTTATTGAAAAAGTTTTCAATGATAACGCAGAATTCTTAACGGTTTCCCCGTAACAAGCACCTTCCTGAACATACGTTTTTTCCGAATATGCTCTAAAATCCAATTCAAATACACCGCACATATCGGCATTAATATTTACGCTTGTCCCGGATGAAACGGCATGTAAAAGGATTCCCGACCTATCGTCATTAACGTTAGTGTCCGTTGGAATTGATTGATTCTTTATAATCTCAACTTCATTTTTCGATGAAAATAATTCGGTCGCTAATACTTCATTACCGAAATTAAGCGACATAAGCGATGCCGCCGCAAAAATAAACGTAATAAATAGAACAACCAAATATAAATTTTTTGATTTTATTCTCATTTTTTTCTCCTTTTTCATCTAAGCTTTCAAACCGCCCATCGTTAAATTACCGACAAGAAGAGGCTGAAACACGATAAATAAAATAATACATGGAAAGGCAACTATCATCGCGGCTGCCAACTGAACTGTCGGCCAACCAACATAAGTCGTGGTGTCCCATTGGAATGACAACAACGCTAAACTCAGCACGGGAAAGCTAGGCATCGTTGTCAATACATCCATATAGTTGTTCCATTTTGTAATAAATCCGAGAACAAACAAAACAACGAATTGTACTCGAACCATAGGAAATATTATCTTGAACATTGTCGCATAATGTCCTGCGCCGTCTATTCTGGCAGCCTCTATATAATCTGTCGGAACGCTTTTGAAAGTTCCGTACCAAATTAAGAAATTATAATCGGCAAAAACAATAGAGCCATATAACAAAGCCCAATAATTGTCATAAAAACCTAAAGTCTTCAAAAAGATAATTTTCTGACCCAAAGAGTTTACCGCAGGCATAACAACTACAAACACAACCATTAAGTGCAGTACTTTGTTAAATCGAAACTTGTACTTAGTGCAAACATACGCCACCATTTCTTGAGTCATTATTGTAATAATTACCGGTAAAGTAGAGAATAATAGTGTGTTCCAAATCAGTTCGGGGAACATAACTCTTCTGGTTCCTCCGTTTGCAAGCCGAACCGGATAAAACAATCTTGTAAAAGCAATAATATAATTTTCATAATAGATTCTTCTCGGAAATCCGAACATATCCTCGCTGAAATTATTCAGTGTCTTTAATGAAGAAAATATTCCGAATAACAATAGGTATAAATATGACAGACAAATTATGGCAAGAAATAAACCTAGAATAAGAATAATAATGTTTTTCGGTTTGAAAGTATCTCTTATTCTATATCTAATTATTCTATATCTAATTTTTTTATTTAAATTTTTCATAAGAACGTTTGAACCCATTTCCTTTTCGTGTTGTTGCTTCATCTTCACTAGGACCGTATTTTTCCAATGCCCATTTACATAATAATGTTATCGGTAAAGTGATAAAAGTAAATATTATCGACCCGGCACAGTTAAACCCGTAATCGGCATACATATCGCCTGTACCCGCCATAACACGTTGAAAAAGCAAATATCCAGGAGTAATTACTTCCTTTCCCGCCGTATATCCGAAAAATTCAACAAGACTTTCACCGCCTTTGAAAAAACCGACGAAGAATGTCATAAAACTTAACGACCATATGGAATATGTAAGCGGCATATATATATGAAACCATTCTCCAAAAAATGAAAGTCCGTCTATTTGTCCTGCGTCAATAATACCTTGATCGATACCACTAAATAGACCGGTATACATTATCACACCGCCTCCGAGACCCAGCCAAATGCTTTTTATTATCAACGTCATCAAGCGCTTTGACGGATCCGATAACGGACCGAATTGCCATCCGAAAAGCATCGGAAGAGCGCGATCGACAAAAAAAGTAAAACATAACGTCCATACCATGCTTGAAATCATTCCCGGAAGAATCAGAATAAATTTTATCACACGGTATCCGAAATACTTTTTTGTAATATATAGTGGAATAATAAGGTCTATGGGAAATGCCAATAAACCTACGACACTGGTAATTATCCCGTTTCTGAAAGCATATCCCCACATTGGCTCATTGAACACCTCTTGAATAACCATTCTGTAATTGAAAAAAATATCCTTGTTTATTCCGAATGTTGACGTTTCAAAATTAAAAGATTTGAAAGAAAAAATAAACACATCGATATAATTTTGATAAAACTGCAACACAATAAAATTAAATAAAGGAACAGCAATAATGGAAATATAAAATAATGTTTCAATACGTCTCGCATCATGAAGCGTTTTTGATTTCTTTTTTCTATAAGTTGTTTTGTTCATAAATTCTCCGAATTTATTCGGCAAAAACAATATCGTTGTTTTGCCGAATCTTTTTATTGATCGATAATATTAATTATTTCCTTGCCGCAGCAGTTAAAAGACCCTGAAAATATGATTTCGCAGTTTTCCTTGTATTTTCAAAAAAGGTAACTATCGGATTACCCGAACTGACATCTTCAAAGTCTGAGCCAAATTGAGCTATTAATGATGCCTGCAACGGCAACATTTCGGGACTAATCTGCGCATTTGGAACCATATATATAAAATTAGCTTCACTGGAAGCGTCAAAAAGACTCTTGCTGTATGGAGGCATCTGAGCAAAATCGCTTTCACTTAATTCATAATCATACGGACGTTTTATACTTGTTGTCTTAGTAAATCTCTCCATTGAGTCCTTGGTATTAATAAATTCAAAAAATTCCTTTGCAATTGCGGCTTTGGTAGTATAAGAGCTGATAAAAACACATGAACCGGCTGTAGCAGCAAAAGTACGTCCTTCTGCACTTGAACCGTCATCGGCTTTAGGAAATGGCATAACACCAAATTTTCTATTCATTTTCGACCATTCTTCACCGTATTCATCAGCCATTGCTTGCATAGGTACGGATGCTTCATTGTACCACCATCCGCCGTCTATGAGCATACCGATTGGTTTCCCGAGATAACGACTTCTTAAAAACGTATCCTGCGCCATTGTTTGAGTTTCCGAACTTGAATTCACAGTCAATTGATTGACGTATTTATAACCGTTGCTTACTATATCCTTGGCAAATTTTATGGTATAATATTTTGCCGCTGCCTTTGCAAAAGTCTGCTTTGCGTTGGATTTTTCGACAGTCACCGTTTCGTAGTTCCCCTGAGGCATGGCGTACTGTCCTACAGGTGCATCGGAAAAATCGTAATTCTTAAGAACTTTGACTTTGCCCGTATAATTGAAATTATTTGCAAAATCAACACCTTGATAATCAGCCATTAATGAATTAAGGAAATACGGCAGATAAGGATCCTTAAATTTTCCTGACCATGTAAGCGGAGTAATACCAAGATTGTACATATGATCCAGAAGCATAAAGAATTGCGAATATGTGCGAGGAAGTCCCTCATCCCAAGCATCGGGTTTACCACTCAATCCCGGATATCTCGGTTCTGTTTTTGTTTCGACAAAACCTGTTCCCTGAACATTGAGCCATAAATTATACTCTTCAAAAAGATCAGCATCATAAATCATATGATAAAAGCCCTCATAAAAAGGCACTGCGTAATACTTTTCATTAGGAGTCTTGTAAAATGCTTTCAAACTATCATTCATTCGGGCATCGATAGAATCATCACCGCCCTTAGTTACTAAGTCTGTGATTTCCATAAGATGACCTGCATTAGCCAACGTATAATAGGATACGTCGTCAACGATGTACATGTCCTGTCTGTTAGTTTTGATGTTTGACATTAAATTACCGGTAGAATATTCATCTTTTCCGTTATCGATCATAATCTGAACTTCAGGGTGAATAACTTCAAATCTTTCCTTTGCATCCCAAAGCCATTTTTCTCCTATTCCACCATTATAGTTTCCCACATAGAGTTGCGTACGAGTGCTGTCTACCGATTCCGGTTCTCGATCGAGATCTGGAATTTTAGGTAATTTGCAACCCGAAACGAACATAGTAGACAGAATAAGAATAAATACTGTTACTACCAAAGTGGTTTTTTTGAAAAATTTCCTCATTATTTCTCCTTCAACTAATAATCAGCAAAAAAACTATAAGTTAATCTCTGATTACTATTATATTTTTTTGTGATTATTAAAAATATTACTAATTAACGACTAAAAATTTATTAATTTATGACTAATAATATAATATTATTTTATCATTAATAACTATATCTGTCTTGCTAATTAGTATTGAATAATTGCGATTTTCTCTTACGCATAATATTTATCTTGACAATAAAATACAAAAATGATATAGTATAAAAGAGGTGTGATTATGCATAAGTGTTATGAGAAAGACGAAATTCACGGAAGATTGCTGCATTTCAGGTGGGATTTAAGTAACTACGATGAAAAACATATCCATGATTTTTGGGAATTTATGATTATTATTCAGGGTACCTATCATCAATCAATAAACGACAAGGAATTTACGATGATTAACGGCGACGCAATTCTTGTTAAGCCAAACGATGTGCATCAGGTTTTTATCGGGCAGGAACACGATTATCATTTAAACATCATTTTCAGTTGTGATTTTCTCAAGCAGATATGCGACAACTTCGACACAAATCTATTCGCTGAACTAAATAAACTCGACAACGAGATTATCAGACTTAAGAACGATGAACTCAATACAATAAAAAATATTATCTCACGGCTTGAAATCGTTTCGACAAACGAGGAAGAAATACGTTTGAAAAAAGTTCTTCTGTCATATATTGTAGAACAAGTATATTTTCATTACTTTCTCAGAACTGTTTCATATCCAAAACAAATCAGCGATTTGATTCAGGAGTTATCTTCTCCGAAAAACATTTCGCTCAAGGTCTGCGACATTATTTCAATGTCTAATTACAGTTATTCTCATTTAGCTAAAATTTTTAAGGAAGCAACAGGAATAACTCTTATTAAATTTATTACGATCAAAAAGATGAATTACGCCCGAGATACGCTTATTAAGACCGATATGCCGATCCTTGAGTTATCAAATTTCCTGGGTTACAGCAGTTTGAGCCATTTTATGAGCGTTTTCAAAAATTATTTCGGCACAACTCCGGGCAAATACAGAAACATTAAAATTTAAATATTTTTAACCGAAAACACTACAGCGTCTGCCGATTTGACTTCAACTGAAACGAAATCATTTTTCGATTCAGCTTTTCCGTAATATTGTTTATTAAATTTAACTCCGTTAAGTAAAAGCTGATCAATGATTCTATGATTTGTATTATTTATTGCAATGATAAGAGTTTCTTCATCGTTAATTTTATGTTCCGTTACGTCAAGAAGAGCTGAAGTCTTTGACACCGTCCCTTTAATACCCGTCTTTTCGGCAACGTATTTATAAAATACTTCAAGTCCGAAATTTTCCTGTGCCGTTTGATTTTCAACAGTTGCGGTATAGCTCTCCAGCGGAGCATTAAAGAAATATACCCTCCCTTTACCTATCCGATTTGAAGTAAAGACAGGCACCCCTTCCTTATCGTAAGCCAGAATCTCTGCGGTTACAGGGACAAGCCGTATCGAATATGCGCAAGGGATAACTATTTCTTTTCCCTGAAAAACTACGATTTTCTCTTTTTTTGCAACCCTGCCTTTTGAACGACAACCAACTAATTTTTCAAATCCGCCAATAATATTACTATCGTAAGTAATAAAGATGTTCGCGCCTTTCTCCACCTTACATATCAAGTCGTCATATAATCTTTTCGATAGAAAATCAACGCTTTCCGACCCTGGAATGAAATATAATTTCGCATCCTCCGGCAGCGAATCCTTATCGCTGTAAATTAATTCAATACCCGCACGCTTTGCAAGTAAAAACGAACCAAAAACCAATTTCCACAATCCTTCGTTCACAATGCAGACAGCGTCGCGACGACGTTCAGGAAGACAAGTAAACGGCAACGATTTTAAAAAATTAGAAAATCCGGCTAATTCTTTTGCCAGCAATTTAGGGCTTCCGTCGTTACGGAAAATTCCAAGTTCCCTTTCCACATCGCACCAATCATAAGGAGCGTGACTCAAATTTATCTGATCGAAAGCACACCACCACATAAAGCCCAATCCGTTATGAGCCCAGGAATCAAATAAACCAACTCTCACAAAATCGGCGACTGTTTCATCGTCTCCCATTATGCTGCTCAAAGAACCTATTTCTTCAAGCAAACACGGCTTTTTACCTAAATCCGAATACCAAGTCATTTCAGCCGCCGCATGAAGTACGGCTTTGGGCGAAATCAAGCCGTCAGATGAACAGTACGGCGTAAATAGCATATAAGGATGAACCGTAAGTATATCACAATTTTCCGCTTGCCCCTCGATTTTCCATGTTCCTCCATACAATCCGTGCATTCCTGAAATAATAGGACGACTGTCATCGGCTGTCCTGACGGCGTCTGTTATTGCGCTGGTCCACACCCACGCATCGCTTTCTGTATTAACTTTTGCCAAACAGTTACACTCGTTACCGGCTTCCCATGCAATAATACAATTTTCATCTTTTAATTGGGAAACAAAAAACTTTACGTATTTGATTTCCCACTTAACGCAAAAAGTATCGGTTATTACGTTGAGCCCCATAAAAGCAGGCGGAATGAAACTTCTGCCGCTCATCCAACCGTTTATCAATGAAACTATCAGCTGTAAACCATTTTCGGTAGCCATCCTGCATAATTTTCTAAAACGTTCTATCATTACCTTTGAAACGCCTGCACTGTCAGCTTTATCTTTTTTATCTAAAAATCTCTCGCCGTGAGAAATCTCCTTTAACTCGCACAACCCACCCAATAACTTTGTTATCGGTTGAAAATCCTCCCATAGCGGAAAAACCCGTAAAATTTTAACATTGTTTTCGGCAAGAATTTTCAAATCACTTTCTATTTCATTCTCTCTCCAATCACGCCACATATTAGTGCCGGCGTAAGAAGCCCAGTAATTTACTCCGATAAAAAAAGAACCGCTTTCAAATAGTTTACTTTTCATTATTTTTATTAATCATTTTTTGTAACATTTTCTGTTTAGCAAAAAAATTACTCCTTTATATTAATCAAACTATACTCTTATCCAAGTAACGCAACAAGTGATATAAAATATAAATAGTGGCCATAGTTTGTAGGATGATTAATATCATTATCTAAAAGGTCGCTATATGTTTTATATTTTAATTCGTTTTGCCAAAGAGAAGTAACATCTGCATATGGTATACCATACTCTTTAGATAATTCTCTAACTTGTTCTACAAATTGCATAAATATTTTGCTTGTATGAACCCAACGCGGATTTGACAAACACGGTGAAATTAATACAACAGGCACGTTCATTTCATTTGCATATTCAATAAAAACACGCAGATTCGATTTGTAATCTTGCGGAAAAAAATATTGCTTTCCGTCGGAATTGACAACCTGGTCATTCATTCCATAAGCCAGAATCATCAAATCGTAACTCGGCTTGATAACGTCTATGTATCTTCTTATCCCGTCAATGGAGCTTTCGCCCCCGATTGCCTTATTCGTTATATTAACTTCGATATCATAACGCTTACGAATTTCATCTGCAAACAATGAATAATACGCCTTGGCATCAGAAGTTGCGCCTCCGCCGGCGGAAATACTGTCGCCGAAAATCAGTAATTCAAAATTCTTTTTAGAGAATTTTCCGAAAATCGAAGACAATGCTCCAAAATTACCGTTCCCCTTTGAAATTAACTTTGCCTGATAATCTGAGGTTTGCTCTTCTTCTATAACGGATGTGTAATCCGCGAACATCATAAAGTCCGTATTGCCGTATTTTGTAAGACCCTCATGATCAAAAGAAGATACATTATAAAAATCGGAATTTCTATAATCCGGAAAAGAAGATCCGATAGTCCTTATAATTTTGCCGTCTGATATTTCAAAATCCTTACCGATTACATAATCATTAATTCCGTTAGAACTATACCTGTAAATTTTTATGTTGTTCCCATAAACAGGATAACGTAACTTTACAGGCTCAAAGCCTATACAAATAAAAGATTCTTCTCTTTGTAAATATTTCATATTTTTATTCCGTCCAATAAATAATTATTTCGCAAAAAAATTCAGTTTAAGAATATTTCTGCTGACATGCCCTTCCATTGAAATATCAATGATTACTTCAATATTTTCAAAATTCAAATCCTCAACGGTATAACACAATTCCTTTTCTGCAATAAAACCGTTAGTATTGTTTAAAAGTAAAGTACATATCTTTTCTTTAAACATCATCCCGGATGAGGAATAAACTTTTATTGTAAGCCATCTTTGGATCTTCGATTCGCCGTTGTCATAAATATTAAGGCGTATTTTTCCAATATCACCGTTTTTGACAAATATTCCGTCAGAATATTCTGCACAAACTTTAAACAGGGAAAACTCTTTACAAATACTGTATCGCGGTGCGTCAATAAGTTGTTTTGCAGAAAAAACTTCAGTATCGTGATTGCCAAATGCGCCTTTGTAGTAAACATTCAAATAATCTGTATAAGAGAATCTTTCGCTAGGAAAAACTTCAATTCCGTTATCTGATATATTATATTGACCTGCAAGAAGCATTTTTGGAATACATTTGATTATTTCATCGGTGAACTCAGTTGTCGTGGGAGGAATATAAAGCGGATCGTATCCCATCCAGCCGTCGTGAACATTTATCGTACAGTGAGCGATAATATTTCCTATAGGTTTAACCCATTTTTCCGGAAGCAACGCATTACCCAGAATAATACCCAAAGTCGATGCAAGAGTCCCGGCAGAACAATCTGCATCTTCACCGCAATTAGCAGCATACAGTATACTTTTTCCGAAATCGCCTTCACCATAGAGCCATGCCATAACCGCAATGCCGATGTTGTTTGGGGCATCAAAACCCGCGTCTGCCGGTTGATATTGTATATTTTTGATATCCCTTAATTTTGTATGCTGATACGAAAAAGCTCCCGGAACTTTTTTGAACAAAATATCCCGGGCTTGTTCATAAGTTTCCCCACCTTTATAACAGTCAATCATCAAATCAACCGCTTTTTTTACAACACAATCATCAGGAATATAGCTTTTGCCGATTTCGAGCAAACGTAAAGTATCCGATTCGAAAAAAGCCGCGCTTTGTATCGCCGCCCAGAATACCTCTCCGTACAATCCCTCATCCGCATGATCAATGCTTGCGTCAAAATAAGCATACCTTGTTGCAATCTCCGGATGACCGGGACAAAGACATGCCCATATTTCACTACGGATAAAAGCACCGCAACTATCCTTATATGCGTTGTCCTGAAATCCGGAAAAAGGCGGTACTATTCCTCTTCTGAGATTGGCTTTCCCTACTCCGTATTCCGCCCAGGAAGGATTAATATAAGTCGACCAGTATTCACTGAGAATTTCAGAATTAACTTGTTTCCCGTACCTGCGGACGGCATTAAACCAAACCAGTTGTAAATCCAAATCATCATTCGCAACCGGATTATTTATTATATTCTGCTGAAGATAATAATTTATATTGAAAAACCCGTTTTTTGACTCCAACGGTGCGCCTAGAGTGCCTCCGATATTTTTTCCGTTAAAACACCCTAATATTTTGTCCCGTAAGCAACTGATATCCATTTTAATCTCCATTTTTATAGTACAGACTGCTGCCGTTTTAAACAGCAGCAGTCTATACTTTTTTTAATAATTTAATTTGTCTGCTTATTAGCTTAGCCTACATAGTATAACATACTGTTTTTGAATGCAATTACCACATACGAATCGGTGTTATCAGTATTCCACGCTGTCGAAGGAGGGTTATTAAGCAACTTCAAATCAGTCGTAATCCCGACTATCACAAACCTTACAAATACATCGGCGCTATTTGTCGCCATCTTTGATAGATTTGCAGGAGTACCGTCGGAATTATACATACTGATATTTGTGTTTATGTTACCTTTTCCGTCTTTCCATACGTTATTCGCCCCGTCGTAAGAATATACCGTGCCGTTGTATTCTAACTCGATACGCAACAAAGAATTGAAATCATTATAATTGTGTCCGGCCAATTCAACGCTCAATACATTCATTCCCGACTGATAAGTAAAGCTTGTATACTCGCGAGTCCCTGCAGTATCGAATTTACCTGAAGAAAAATAGTAAGTTCCGTCGGGTGCATATATTCCGCCTACTCCAGGACTGCACCATGTACCCGTACCTCCGTTCCAGAGGGCGGCAACCGAGGCTTTCGATACTCGAATTCTGTGTTCACTGTCACCGTTTACGCTGTCGGTTATAACAACTTCGTAAATGCCCGCGTCTACCTTCGGTACGAACAGTTTCCCATCTTTGACGCTGAACGTTATCGGATTTCCCGCAACGCTTATTGCGGTGATTTTATTTACGTCAATATCTTCGGATAATCCCATAACGGGCATATCTTTCGTAGGTGTATTGCTTGCCGCGTCGTAATAATAATTTGCAAACAGATCTATCGGAGGAAGAATAGTGAGCGCAACCGTTGACGTATAATCTTTTCCGTCGGCTGTGTATTTTACCGTAATAACCGTTTCGCCCTGTTTAACTGCTGTAATAATCCCGTTTGATACAGTCGCTATAGTTTCGTTTCCGCTTAAATAAGTAAACTCTGCATTTTTTACCGCCATTCCGTTCAAATACGCTTCAGCCGTTATTGTACTCGTATCACCTTCGGTAAGCGTCAAAGTTTTTTCCGACGTTACGGCAACGGCAACAACGTTATACTCAAACATTTCAAACAAACTGCTGTCGATAGTATGCCATAATTTATTTTTAAATGCGATAACGACATATGTTCCTGTATCGGCGTTATTATACGCCTGTTTCGGAGGATTATTAATAATATCCAAATCGGTCGATATTCCCAGAATAACAAACTTAACGTATATTCCTTTGCCGTTCTTTTCAAGGCTTAACAAATCAGCAACCGAACCGTCCGCGTTATACATACGGATATTATTATTTACCGCACCTTTTCCATCCTTCCATACGTTTGAGTTTCTATCGTAATCATACGTTACGCCGTTGTACCTTAACTGAATTCTGAGAAGCGAATTAAAATCATCATACGCATATTCGGCAAGTTCTGCCGATAATACGTTCGCCCCTTCGGAATAAGCAAAACTCGAATACTCCAAGGTCGTTCCGTCCTTTCTGTAACGACCCGAGGAATAGCAGTAATCAGCGCCAAAATACGCCTTCCCGTCATCTCCGCCCATCCACTGACCTGTCTTATCGCTCCAGCCTGCAGGTGACGCGG
>Ga0172378_10002581_pt1 | contig 17033 bp, 13 predicted proteins | sample GrowelOW332metaG_FD_119755 | JGI IMG/M metagenome (GOLD analysis project Ga0172378, IMG submission 119755) | Groundwater microbial communities from an aquifer near a municipal landfill in Southern Ontario, Canada - Pumphouse #3_1 metaG | ecosystem: Environmental > Aquatic > Deep subsurface >... | reverse complement strand
GTGGAAAGAACTGCCAGGCTTCTTCGAGGGAAGCGATGCAATCTTCTTTACGCAAAGGCGCTCCTGCCGGGATATGCAAATGCAAGATTGGCTCGCCGGCTTTCAGAACAAGCTCCCACTCAGTCAAGTCCAAGACAACGGGCGTCTTTTCAAGGGTTCCGCCAACATTGGCAGGGTATCCGGCAACCTGCTGATTTTCTTCCCGGTAAAACGTCTGAAATGCCGTTTGCTCACCCGGATTGCCGAAACGGAAACCCTCTGCGGAAATCGCTTCATTTCCCCTGGCAAGAAAGCAGAGTTGTTTATTTTGCCGATGCTTGAAGACCTGAATCGGATCGTGCCAGCTGCCAAATTGGAATTCCAGCCGCCCCAAGGCAAACAGGTTAGGGATCATGTGATTGCGCAACCAATTATTATTATGACAGACATAGTGCCCGGTTTTTTTAAAACCAGCCTCCGTCCAGACTTGTAAATCATGCATTGTATCGCGCAACACCTGCTGTGAAATGCCCCGAAGCGAATAGTATTTTTTCAAGCGTGGCAATGGCGCCAGAGTCGCCAGCGTGAAAAGGTGGCCATTTTCACAAGGCAAAGGCGTGCCGGGTTGCGGCAGAGGCGAAGGGAAAAAACCATCTTCCGGCGCCGCCAGATTCATACGCCAATGCATATGCCAAGCAAAACGCGACAGCATGTCATTGTCCCGAATCTGCCGAGCAGCCTGTTGCAGAGCCAGTAGCGCATTTTCCTGTAAACTCGACAATTCTGCGAGTTCATTTATAAAATTTTCCTGCAGGAAATACACTCCGTCGTAGGGGTAGGTTTCCTGGGATTGCGCCCAGCCTCCAGCCCATAATTCCCGTCCGGCGGAATCGATCCCGAGAGCCTCTGCAAGCGAATTGAAATTCTGAAAATCCATATCCATTGAATCCCGATTGATTTTCTGCAAAAGTTTAGCAGTGACAGATTATATTAAGCAAGGTGTAACAACGGGAAATAGCCAAAGTTCTTCATAATATAACTCTTCATCTCCAAAACAAAGATTTTCGCAGCATGAATTCAGCACAATATATCAGTACGCGTGGCGGCATTCAGCCGGTAGATTTCATAGACGCAGTAATGATGGGGCTGGCTGAAGATGGTGGTTTGCTACTGCCAGCCAAGCTTCCGGATTGCCGATCCCAGCTGGATGGCTGGCGAAAACTCAGTTATACTGGACTGGCTTTTGAGGTCATGCGGCTCTTTGTCGGCGAAGCAATTCCGCAAGAAGAGTTGAAAGAACTGATCCGGCAGAGCTACTCGACATTCCGACATCCGGACATTGTTCCCCTGGTGCCGCTTTCCGAACAACTTTTTCTGGCCGAGCTTTTTCATGGCCCCACGCTGGCTTTTAAGGATATCGCCCTGCAATTTCTTGGCAACCTGTTTGGCTATGTATTAAAAAAACGTGGTGGCGAGCTCAATATCATCGGTGCGACCAGCGGCGATACCGGCAGCGCCGCCATTCACGGCGTCCGGGGCAAATCCGGTATTCATATCTTTATTCTGTATCCCAATGGCCGTGTCAGCCCAATCCAGGAACAGCAGATGGCTTCCGTGCCGGATGCCAATGTCCACTGCCTGGCAATCAATGGAACCTTTGATGATGGGCAACGGGTTTTAAAGGAAGTCTTCAATGACCTGCACTTCAAACGCGAATTTTCCTTGGGGGCGGTCAATTCAGTCAACTGGGTCAGAATCCTGGCTCAAATTGTCTATTATTTCTGGGCCTCCTTCCGGGTACAGGAAAAAACCGGCTATCCGGGAACGATGCAGATTGCCGTGCCAACCGGAAATTTCGGGGATATCTTTGCCGGTTACATTGCCTTACGTATGGGCGCTCCCATTCACCGGCTGATCCTTGCCAGTAATGAAAATGATATCCTAAGCCGGTTTTTCAATACTGGAGAATATTCTCTGGGAAGCGTCCGACCGACGCTCAGCCCAAGCATGGATATTCAGGTGGCCAGCAATTTCGAACGCTACCTGTATTATCGAACCGGACAAGATTCCGAAAAAGTCGTCGAGTTAATGCAGCATTTCGCCGCTGAACAGCACATCACGCTGCCGGGCAACGATCCGAAATTCGCCGCCGGCAAAGGGGATACCGAGAAGACCTTGGCCACGATCCGGAAATATTATGATCTGAAAAAATATATTCTCGATCCCCACAGCGCAGTTGGCGTATCCGTCGCAGAAAAATTCCAGCTGGACGGCATACCGACAATCTGCTTGGCGACCGCCCATCCCGGGAAATTTCCGGAAGCGATCCAGAAGGCATTGGGAAATCCAAGGCTGGCCAATCACCCCGAGCTGAGCAAATTGGCCGGATTACCGTTGCGAAAAACCGTCCTCGATGCTAGCCGGGAAACGATCGAAAACTTCGTCCGGACAACCCTGAATAAATAAAGTGCAATGTAAGATACGGTCATAACGACGGATTTGTCCGGGAGCGGGGAGGATCCGGAGCTGGAAGCTCCGGCCACATTCTGGGGAAGATCCGGGAGCGGGGAGGATCCGGAGCTGGAAGCTCCGGCCACATTCTGGGGAAGATCCGGGAGCGGGGAGGCAAGTTAAAAACCCGCTGGTGCTTACGCAGTCTGAACTACAAACGTACGTATCCGACGCATGCATATGGAGTGCGGGAGCGCCAGCTCCCGCTTTCAGTGCGCCAGCTTGCTGGTGTCATCCGCAAAAAGACTCCCTAACGCCTATCCGTTAGGGGACTCGATAACCTGAACTTTTCATTTTCAGACGATAACTACAATGTTCGATCGTATATTTTTGAATATTGCTTAATAGTACCCATTTATAGTTCAAAAATCCAACTGTTTTTTTAGGTTTAACCCTTTGTTTTCGGTATGAAAACGAACCGCGATCCGGGATGCCGGCGAGGACACCGGCGCTCCATAGCTCTCGACCGTTCGAAGATGCACGAGAAAAGGAGCCGAAGAGTATTATTATATCTTCTGAAGTGGCGCCCGACCGGAGCTTCCAGCTCCGGATTTTTCAATTAGGCAAACTTACTGAGCTGGAGCAGTTTCACCTTCCACTGGAGTCGCTGCCTTGTCACCCCCACCAAAAATATTTTTGATTCCCTTACCCAGATTTTTGCCGCTTTCCAGAATGGCTTTCCCACTTTCGACGGCAGCCTGACCCGCTGCTTTCCCACTTTCGACGGCAGCCTGACCCGCTGCTTTCCCACTTTCGACGGCGGCTTTACCGCCTTCGATGACGGCTTTGCCGCCTTCGATGGCGGCTTTGCCAACAGACCCGACAGCACCGATGGCACCAGTCAGCATTTCTTTCAGGATAATAGCGGAAGCTTCCACCATACCGACCTGATCCCCATCGTCTTTGCCGATATCATTGATTTCAACCCCTGGCAAGGGGACTGGCAGCGCGGCTCCACCAAGAATTTTTGCACTGAGCCGTACATTACCGCCCGTAACTAGGACGTGATTGATCTGCACTTTTTTGCCCGGTGTATCCGTTTCTGGCTTTTCTTTGGGTTTATTCGGGTCTGTGCTGGGAACGAAACGATTGACATTCGCCAAGATCGTCCCGAGGTTAGTATTGCCCAAGCCTGCCTCGAAGGTCAGAGAGGGGTCAATAATCTGGATTTCTGTGATCTGGATGGTGTCACTCAGCAAGCTGGATGGTTTCAAGGAGACAAAGACTTTTGTCAGGCTGAACGCCTCATCGGTTTTATATCCCTCGGGATTGCCAACCTGAAGATTCTCCAACAGTAATTCCCCTTTCCATAAAGACAAATCGATCGTTTCAATGGTAATGTTACTTTTCGTGACGGTCGAACCCACTTTTTCAATGGCGCCTTTCAAAATACTGTCCAGAAAAAGCAACCCGACAATTACAGCAACGACCAGCACTGCAACAATGAGTCCAAGAATTTTCAGCCATCTTTTTTTTAAAGCCATTTTCTTTACTCTCTTTCGTTTTTTTTATCACTCAAACACATGGGAATCCGTTGAATGCAAGCCATCACAATATCACTTCCCCAAGGCCAGAATCTGATCCATAGCTGCGGATGTTTTCTCGAGCAAGCCCGACGCATAAGGCATCATTTCTGCAGTCAGAGTCTTATCATAACCAATTTTCCGCAGTGCAGCCATGCTTTCTGCCCAAGGCATATCGCCTGCCATTAAATCACAGAACCCAGCCAACGTTCCATTCGCCAGCTGGAAATCCTTCAGATGAACCCTGCTGATTCGCTTGCCCAGCAATTCGATCCAGTGCGGCGGCCACTGCTGATGATTCAGCACATTACCGGCATCAAAATAAATCCCCACTGCGGGATTCTGAATACTGTCAATAAACGAAGCAAATTCCAAGGGGGAATAGAACAAGCCATTCCAGACATTTTCGACCGCCAGAGTTACTCCGAGGTCTGCTGCAGTCTGTCCCAGTTCCGTCACCGCCTGGCGTGCTCTTTCCACAGCCAGATCGTAACGCACTGGAGAAAAGGAGGGATCCCAGGGAATGATGACCGCGCCCGGCACGAAAAGCATCGCAGAGCAGCCCAGCCAGGCAGCCCGCTGCAACGCTTTTTTATGCACTTCGATGGAGCGTTTTCGCACGGCTTCATCGGGGTGTGTTGGGCAAAGACTCCAGCTCATGCCACTGGCCATGGTCTGCAGTGCCATCGAGTACTCTTCGGCCAACGCGCGATATTCGCGGCAAGTTTTCTGGCTGCTTTCCGGGGTAAGCACGCCTTCAAGACCAACACACAATTCCAAGGCGTCAAAGCCCGCGGCTTTCGATTTCGCAAAGGCAGCTTTTACCGGGCAAGTTCCTTCAAGTCCCCCTGGCATGGCCCAATAACTGATCGCTTTCAACATCTCTGATTTCTCCTGTTTTTAATAGGCTCTAACAAACTTGTTAATACTGTACCGTCTTTTTTCAGAAAATACAATTCAGTAGGGCAAGGCGGCTTGCAAAAAGAGTCGATGCAGATTTTTATCGTTATAAGGATCCTGCTGCTCGTTGATTTCGGCATTGGAATATCCAGATTGGATTCTGAGTACAAGAACCGTACGAGTCTCTAAGTCAACCTGAAACGCTGCCCGCCAAGTACGATAGGCCAACAAGTGGCAGGAATTTTCTCCATTCTCCAGTAAGCGATGCCGTTTTGCGTTGGCGGGTTCAAACTGCAGTTGATTGAGCAGAAAAGAACGCAGACACGTCAAGCCCTGGCTTTCCAGCCAATAAAGCTGATTTTCTGCGAAACTGCTGAATTGAATTTGGAACAACTCTTCTTCGCCCAACCAACCATCGCTTGCATCGGGATGACAATCCGCATAACGCAAATACGGCTTCAGATCAAGAACCGGAGTTTCGTCAAGCAGATCATGTCCCCGGACATCAAGCTGCAGACCTTTGATTGCCAGCAATTCCACACAACTCAGACCAATTGGATTGGGACGATAAGGAGCCCGACTGGCAAAAACACCCACTTTACGTTTGCGGTGCCGCGGCGGGCTGACCATCGGTTTCCAATGAGAATTCTGGTGGAAAGCAAAGAGAATCCAGAGATGCGAAAAGCCAGCGAGTTCCTGCAGAGCCTGTTCAAAATTCCGGTTTGGATAAAGTTCAACAATGCCTGAATTCCGCCCCGCCAGACTGCCCTGTCGGGCGACATCGTATGAAAATTTTTCTGGGCAACGGAAGATTCCGATCGGTTTAAAAGTGAAAGTCATGATTTTGGGCTTTTAGAGAACGATTAGGGGTTATCGATTGGTTATACGCGTTCTGGAAACCGAGCCGCATGATTATAAAAAGTGGTTGAACGCAAAATCGGGCGCCTGGTTTTGTCATGCGGAAAACCAGAATATAAAAAAAACGGAGTTCCACTACTGGGACTCCGTCTTTTTCTGAATTCAGCGCTAAGCTCAGTCTTCTTCTTCTTCCTGAAGTTTAGCGGCCTCTTCCTGAATTTTGGCAGCCAGCTGGGAAGGCACGTTTTCGTAGCGTTCAAAGGTCATTTCGAAGCTCCCTCGCCCCTGGGTCATGGAACGAAGTAGAGTCGGATAGCTGTAGCACTCGACTTGCGGAAGTTCCGCCCGCAGAATTTGCATGCCATCTTCCCGATCCATGCCAAGAATACGCCCGCGGCGGGAATTCAAATCGCCGCTGATCGCACCCATATATTCATCCGGGAACATAATCTTCAGACTCATGATCGGTTCCAGCAAAATCGGTTTGGCCTTGGCCATGGCTTCCCGAAAAGCCCCGCGCGTGGCAATTTTAAAGGCCATTTCGGAGGAATCCACATCATGATATTTGCCATCGAAGACGGTCGCTGTGAAATTGATCACTTTGGAACGGGAAAGAGGACCGGCCAAACGGGTCTCAGTCACTCCTTTCTCAATAGCGGGAATGTAATTCTTGGGAATATTACCGCCGACGACTTCATTGCCAAACTGGAATTCTTCCTCGGGCGTGCCGACAAACGGTTCAATGCGCAAATGAACTTCGGCAAACTGACCATGCCCGCCGGATTGCTTCTTATGACGGAATTGCGCCGTCCCGGTGCCATTGACAGTTTCACGGTAGGGAATTCGGGGAGATTCCAAATCCACAGCGACTTTGAAATCATTTTTCATCCGGCTCACCAGCAGATTAATATGAAGATCCCCCATACCGCTAATCACGGTCTGCCGTGTCTCCGGATTACGTTGTACCTTTAAGGTCGGGTCTTCGGCTATCAGACGGCTTAAGCCAGCACCCAACTTGTCTTCTTCCCCTTTATTGGCCGCAGAAATCGCATACATTGTCGTGGCCTGAGGATAAACGACCGGCTGAAATTTGTAATTAAAATTTTTGCTTCCGAGGAGATCATTGAGTCCGGTATTTTTCAATTTTGCGACGGCGATGATCTCGCCGGGGCCAGCTGCTTCAATCGTAGCCTGTTCTTTTCCCTGCATCTGTAACAGATTGCCGATTCTTTCCTTTCCATTGCGGGTGGAATTCACCAATTCAGAATCGGACTTGAAGGTGCCGCTGAAGATACGGATGTAATTCATCTGTCCCATGAAAGCATCATTCACGGCCTTGAAAACAAAGCCCATCGCATCACTGGCGTTGCGGTCAATCTCGCCCTCTTCCATACGCAGGGGAACATTATCCAGCGGGCTGGGGGCAAAGGCTAGCAGCCCGTCCATCAATTCACTGATGCCCAAATCTTTATCAGCACTACCTGCAAAAACCGGAACCAGCGTCCCAGCCAGAACTGCTTTGCGGAAACCAAGCGTAAATTCCTCAGGGTTCAACTCGCCCTGCTCGAAGTATTTGTTCATCAATTCTTCATCGGACTCGGCCACGGCATCGGACAACGCGCCTTTGAATTCGGCAGCCTGAGCCGCAAAATCTCCTTGAACCCCATCCATGACACAACCCACGCCGGTCAAGCTGCTTTGGCCGCCGATTGGCAAAGTATAGGGAACGCAGACATTCATGCCGTAATTCTGACGCAGAGATTCCAGCACTTCATCAAAATTTGCCTGGTCACGATCACAGCCATTGATAAAAATAACGCGCGGCATATTGCGGTCGCGCGCCTGACGCCAGGCACGGATCGTTCCCGGGCCAATCCCCAACACGGCATCGACCACGAGCACCATCAGGTCAGAGACATTGATACAATTCATCGCCTCACCGCAAAAATCCGAATTTCCGGGCGTATCGGTAAAAAAGAAATATCCATCTTTCCACGGACAATGCAGAACACTGCTGAAAATACTGCTCTTGCGCTCCTGCTCTTCCTGCCGGAAATCCGAGACACTCGTCCCATTGTCAACATTTCCGCGGCGCCCCACTACTCCAGCCTTAAACAACATTAAATCCGCCAAGGTTGTCTTCCCAGAACCCGCATGACCAGCTAACACAAAATTACGAATTTTTTCCGGAGCACAATTTTTCACAGGTGATTCTCCAAATCTCAGGTTAAGTTTTTGTCTTTGAGCTAAGTTTAAAAAACACAAGGTTAAGGGAAGTAATGTAATCCATCAACCTGTTTTTTAAAACTGGGGGATGGCTTAATTTATCCGGGTCAAAAAAACTCTCCGTTTTTTGTCATCAAGCCTGGTTAACATCGGTTTTTCAGAAAGCCGGTGTCCAAGCAGGCAGCGCAAGGTTTGCGCCTTGGGAAATAGGGGTAATGGTTTTCAGCCAGCTGTCAACAAGATACAGATCCCGGCTTCGCCCGCTGCTGCGGATACAGACGACATGTCGTCCATCCGGAGCCCAAGAAGGGGCTTCCCAATCTCCGGCTGCCACCGTAATAATCTGTGGCATGGGGTTGTTCTGCTTCATATCCAGTACCGCCAAAACATATTGTCCGGAATTGCTTTTACTCGAATAGCAGAGTTTATTGCTGACCATGGACCAATCTGGGGAGACGCATTCATTGCCGCCCGTCTGCAACCGTTTGGGCTTGCCCCCTTGCGCTGGCAGCAGATAAAGCTGAGGTTTGCCGACCTTATCGGAGACAAAACAGAGAGTCTGTCCATCCGGAGCCCAGCAGGGGGAGGATTCGACATGAATATCACTGGTCAGCCGGAGTTCCTTTCCGGCAGCCAGATTTTTGACATAGAGATCGACTCTGCGATCCTGGCTGAGTGCCAGGGCGAGGAATTGACCATCCGGAGAAAGACTAGCACTGGAATTGAGCCCTCTTGACTGTGAAACAACGCGTTGCCTTTTATTCAATACATCGACCAGCACAATGCTGAGCGAATTATTTCTGGCCATCGTATAGACCAGAGCGTTGCGATGTCCCCAACTCGGTTCGGTGCTGATCGCGGCATTGTTTGTAATGCGTTCCTGACCACTGCCATCCAGAAAACAGGAAAAGATTTCCTTCATATTGTTCTGGCCGGGCATGACGAAAGCGATTCGTCGAGCGCAGTAAGCCGGGACATTAAAAAGTTTTTTCAGAATAGCATCAACGAGTTCAAAGGATGCCTCATTCAGGTTTTCGTGTTGTCCGGTACAGAGGAACGGCGGCTGTCCGGAGGCCGTCACTTGGGCTTCATAAACATGCGGAGTCTCCCGATGACGCAATTGCAGTCGGATTTGCGCTTTCGCAGCCTGAGCCTCCGGCAAAATTCGGAACCAGTCGCATTTATAGAGGGTATTGAGCAGCTGTTTTTTTGCCTCTTCGGTACCATCGAATTGAACGATAGCCAAGCTGGGATTATCACTGACATATTTGGTCACCGTAGTCTGCTGATTGGGCTGTCCTGCCACTGGGATTGTGACAGCTACCCAGCATAAAAGTGAAAATAAAATAAAGCGCTGTTTTTTCATAATAGTAACTTTGTCTCCTTGTTGAAAAATCTCTTTAAAAATAGTGCTCGGGTAGCGATCAACCTTCCATGCGAAAAGCGGCAAAAGCAGTATTGGGGCGACTTAGCCAAATCCAGACGAACAGGATAATATACCACTTTCTGAACTGCTGTCCCAAACTTCCCGAAAAAGTTCAAAAAGAAATAAATCTGCTGTAAGGATTCAGCGCGGGCGTGTCCATTGATTGCCCTGGGTAGATCCGAAAAAGCGGTTATAGGGATTTCATTCTGGATAGGTATTGATGGTACCGGAGAAATCACATTTCCGCCAGGTTTCCTGGTTGCTCCAATTTTCCCAGGAGACATGTCCATCGCAGAACGCGAAAACATTCCCCTCGTCATGCCGGCCGACCAAGTAATCTCTGGGCGAGTAATCGAGGTCGAAAAAGCCATCATTTGTCGTCTCCTGGGTTGATCCCTCTTCGAGCAAAAGCGGGGTTTGAGAAGAAGCCGAAACCTGGGTTGTTTTGACAGCCCGAGTATCGGAATTTGCCCCATAACTGCATTTGGATTCGGTACGATCCAAAGGACAACGGTAAATTTTTTCTGCGTTGATATAAGGGAAGAGGATTCCTCTGCTGACGACAAAATTTCCGGCCAAGGGGACTGGGAAGCCATCATAAAAGAGCCAGCCGCCTTCCTGATTGGCGCCTTCTCCCCCATTCACATACCAGGGGAAATAATCTGTGGCATCCTGTGAATACATGATAAAAGCCAGTCCCAGCTGGGTGAGATTGTTAATACAAGTGGTCTGTTGCGCTTTTTTCCGGCTCTTGCTTAAAACCGGCATCAACAAGCCTGCCAAAATCGCGATAATTGCCATCACGACCAGTAATTCAAGCAAAGTAAACGGTTTTCGCATAAGAAATCCTTCTGTCGGGGGTGAAGAAGACAACGATCTCAGAGAGCCTGCGCGGGCGGTTTTTCCAGCAAAGGCAACGTAACGATGAACAAAGCTCCGTTGAAAGTATTTTCCCAAGTAATGGTGCCTGCAAAACGCTCGAGGGTAGTGCGGCAGATATGCAATCCTAATCCGCAACCATGGGCTTTCGTGGTCACGAAGGGAGCAAAAATATCCTCGTCAGCTTTGCATTGGACACCGCCTCCCTGATCTTCCACTTTCAGTACAAGCAGTTTTTCCTGTCGTTCGGTGGCAAGGATGACTTTACTTCCGGATGGCGAAACTTCAAGAGCATTGCTGAGTAAATTCATCAGCACCTGCCAGAAAGCGCTTTGGCTGCAAGCAATCCATTGATCAGCAAGTTTTTCAGAACAATGAATTTGCAAACAGACGCCGGCATGCTGAAAACGGGCTGCCAGCGCCGTTCGCAAGTCCGTCAGAAAGGGATAAAGCGCAGTTTCAGCCGGTTCAGAACCTGCGTTTTCGCCTGCCAAATCGGTCAATCCCCGTAAATAGGCTTCCATACGTTCAATTTCTCTGATAATAAACTGCAGGGAGTTGTTTTCCTGTCCCCCTGTGCGACTCTCTTCCTGCAGCACCTGGGCATTCATCTTGATTCCACTTAAGGGATTTCGCAATTCATGCACAACCGAGGCCGACATACGCCCAGCCAGCGCGAGACGCTCCGCCAATTCCAGTCGGCGATTGACCAATTCCAGTCGGCACCAGAGTCGCCGGTACGATGAAGCAATCAACAGCCCGAGTAAAAAAGCGCTTCCCCCGGCAGCAAAAGCCAAGCCGATGATCCGCCCTGAAGTTTCCGGCAAAAAATTGCGAAAAGGCCGTCCGGGCAGCAAGAGCCAGAGGATTTGTGCCCGCCCAAGAAGCTCAGCGGAGCTGACAAAAAACCGTTGTCCGCTCTTTGTTTTCCAGTAATCACGGTTTCCGAGGCATTTTGTCTGTAGTTCCTGTTCGATATCTGCCGGCAGCGTAGACGCAAGGAGATCTCCTTTTTCTCCGGTAATAACCACCTCGCTTCCGGAAATCCGGCGCAATTTCTGCAACAAATTCGAGCTGGATGGCAAATGCAATTCCAGCATGATGGTAGCCAAATTATGGCAATTTTCTTGGACAGCGCGTTTTGCCAGGGTCTGGTTAGCCAGCCAAAGTCCGGCAAAGACGGCACAGCCAGTCATCAAGACGGTGAGTAAAACAAGCAATACCAGAATACGCCGCCAGAATAACAGCGGTTGAGAACTCCTGATTTTGTTTTCTTCCGACATTGTGTGAGCCTGTTCACTTCTTTGGACAATCTTTTTGGGCAGGATCAATGGGCGTCATTGGGGCCATACCAAAAGAACTCCGCATCCTGCCGCCAGCCTTTTTCTTGTACAAAAAACGGGATTTTTGCCCAGCCCTGTTGGATCCTTTCACGGGTCTGTTGCCAACTCCGGATTCCTCCAAGGGCATCTGGGGCTTCGACATTGCAGGCGCCCACCGCACAAGCAAAGGTTCCGGCCATTTCCGGGGTGAGACTATGTAGCAGGGAAGCCAGAAAGCCCGCGATCGTTGTATCGCCCGCTCCGGTTGCTCCTTTGAATTGCTCTTCCTTGAAAATGGGGAAGCAAAGTTCCCGATCAGCCCAGGCAACAACATTATCCGGACAGCCGGCGCCCATTTTCTGCAGTCGCTGTGAGGTGCCGGTACGCAGGTATAGTCCTCTCTTACCAAGCTTAATTGCCGCAATACCCACCCCAAGATCAAGCATTCTTTGCCCCAATCGGCTTAATTCCGCCGGACTGAGATCATCCCCTTTGCTAAACTTTTCCGGTTCCAGCAAAAAGAGTAGTTCATCGGCACTGGGCATGAAAACATCGACATTGGGCAGAAGTTCTTGCAGCACATGCGGCCAATCGACTTTTCCAGCCGGGCCATTGCCATCCGGCATGCCGGGATCCAAGGAAGTGGTGACGCCGCAGGCTTTTACCCTGTGGAACATCTCGAGCAATTCACGGGCACCATCGGCGTAGGTTCTGGCCATAAAAGACGGATAGCCAAAATGAAAAAGTGCCGCTTGTTTCACCTTGTCATAATCGATATCATCTGCTCCAAAATCTGCATTCGCTCCAGGGCTATGCAGGAAGATCCGATCAATTCCGGGGATATTGATCACCACGGTATAGGAGGTACTTGCCTTACGGTCGATGAGGAACCCTTTTTCCAGACCGGTCGCCCTCTCCTGCACAATCTGCAGGATTGTTTTACCAAAGGAATCGTCGCCCAATTTTCCCATCAGAGTGACTGGAATCCCCAGAATATGCAAGGCAATCCCGGTATTGGAAACGGCTCCACCGGTAGCCATCAAAGGTGCCCCGACTTCATACAGGTGGCCTGGCTGCAGTTCAAAATGATGATCGACTGCCGGAATGATATCCAGACAAATATGGCCGGCTATAATTGCTTTTTTTACCATTCTCTTCACTCCTGATTCTTTTTTTGCCCCGTCGTGGATTTTCATGACGGAGGATTATGTAAAAACCGTCCCAAAAGGTACTACTGATTGTTTTGTCCGCAGATTCCGCAAATTTCACGGATTGTTTTAAATTTCTGACTTTCTTGAAGGCTTTCAAGAGGAATCGTTGAATTTCCGGAAGGATACCTGAAAACGCGCCCCGCGGTTTATTCGTCCGTTTTCCAAACTGGACAAAGAACAACGACATAACGGATGGCAGGCAAATTTCCGAGCGGTTCACAAAGCAGCTTTGCTCTGGAATTGGCGACAATCTGAAATAATTTTCCATCCCCACACGGGACGACAATCCCAACGGGCAAGCCGCCGGGAATTCCTCCCCCCAAGCCAGAGGTAAAGACCTCCTGCCCGTGATGAAGGCGGAGGTCTTTGGGAAGAAAATCGACTTGGAATTGCGCTTCGCCACGCAAGCCTCTGGACTCCGAGCCGCTGCAAATACCGACTGTTTTCTGCTCCCCGAGGACTACACTGAAACGGCATTCCGGTGATATCAGCGTAGCGATCTGTGCACTATGGCGATTACTTTCACGGACTCTGCCAACCACATAGGGTCCGGACATGACCAATGCGCCAACCTGAATTCCTTCCATGAGTCCCTTGTTAATCCCGAATTCTTGATTCCAACGGATGGGATCTCTGCTGATGACATCCGCAGCAACAGCTTTCCATGCCGGCAAATCCGGCAGCTGATAAAGCCGTCTCAACTCTGCGTTTGCCTTTTCAAGTTCAACGCTCCTGGCTAAGCGAGTTTCCAATTCACGGACTTTCAACTCCAATTCAAGCAAACGCTCCTGTTTACTCTTGGTTCCAGGAAGCCAATCCGGCAGAATACCTGCCACCCAACGTTCGCCGGAACGCCAGAGGCTGGTAAACGGAGAAAAGAAGCTTTGTGACACCCGTCGCCCGAAAGCCGTAGCACTCAGTACCAGTATTCCCAACACGAGAAAAGCGAAAACTCCATAAACAGTATGTCGCATCACCGCTCTCATCGAAACATAGTCCCTGTTTCTGAAGGGCTCTCTGCTGAAAAAAGAGGATTCCGAGTTAAAATCATATCCATATTACTTCAGGCTTTGTTTTGTTATCTGTACGATCTTGCCCGTTTTCTGCCTGCTGAAGCAGGACACCGAGGAGAACAATTCACGCTTTGACGTTCTTCTCTTGAGTCTATTTTTTCTCGGTTTGGCTTGCTGTTTTATCCGGTTCGGGAGCCGCTTCTTTGTTTTCTTCCAGCGTTTTCTCCTGGGGAGCTTCTGTTTTTTCAGCAGGAGCTGGCGGTTCGGGTTCCTGCAGTACCAAGCCGCTGACCGGCGGAATGGGCAAATCATCAAAGACGCTTTTCAAGGTCGCCCCCAAAGCAGATGCCGGGCATTCATAGAGCAGCAGAACTTCGCAAGGTCCCTTGGCTTCCAAATTGCGAAAATCAAAAATTTTCGTCTGACTAAGAGCCATTCCCAGGCTGGGATACTCTCTGCCCTCAACGACCAGGATATAATCCAGAGGACTCAGGGTACGTTCCGGGAAAACAGAAATGGCCAGCTGGATATAAACGAGACCTTCTTCCGGCACACGTTCTTCAAGCAGTGAGCTATCATTATCTTCGGGAGTCAGCTTCCCTTGCTTCAAAGCGGCTTCCTGCTGGATGAATTTCAGGGCAGCACTACTGCGATCCAGCGAATCAATTCGACCCGCCTGAAAGGACAGCGGCAAAATCGCCGCCTGCGCTGCGAACATCGAGCAAAAACAGCCAGCCAGCCAGATCCCTTTTTTAATTTTCATCGGTGCAATCCCTTTCCCCAGAAAAACAAACAACATAATATTCAGGCGAGTTCTTGATGCAAAGCATTTTCCCCCGCTGTAAAAACTTTTTGCAATCCGGTTTTAGCCAGGGTCAGCAATTCCTGGAGTTGTTGTTCCGAGAAGGTCGCTTCTTCGCCGCTGCCCTGCAACTCGACAAAGCGTCCGGAGCGGGTCATCACCACATTGAAGTCGACCTCGGCAGCAGAATCCTCTTCATAGCAGAGATCCAACAGCACTTCTTGATTCAACAATCCGACACTAACCGCAGCCACTCTTTCACGGATCGGCCATTCCTCTAAGACGCCATCCTGCAACAGTTTGCCGGCAGCCAATTCCAATGCCAGGGAAGCCCCGCTAATGGCTGCGCAGCGAGTCCCTCCATCCGCATCAATGACATCGCAATCAACATGCAGAGTGATTCCAGGAAGTTTTTCCAGATCGACGACCGCACGCAGGGATCTTCCGATCAGGCGTTGTATTTCTGCCGAACGTCCGGATAATTTGCCTTTCATAACTTCCCGATCAGTGCGCTCGAACGTTGCTCCTGGAAGCATCTGATATTCGGCCGTAATCCAGCCACCGGAAAGACCCTGTTCTTTCTTCCAACGAGGAACGGATTTTTCTACACTGACCGAACAAAGCACCCGGGTTTGACCAATGCCAAACAACACGGAACCTGCCGGATGAATCTGAAACCCACGGATCAAAGAGAGGGGACGCAATTGCGAATTCAAACGTTTATCTTTACGTTCCATCGGAAAAACTCCATATCTGGTGATATAGTTATCAAATGACCGAATTTTTGGGTCAGGGAAGACAGACGGAAGACACGCCCATTCGGATCCCGGTGCAAAGGTGGCTTTCAGGTTAACAGCAGGAAGATCATCGTAACTTTAATATAACAACGTTTTTGAAAGCCACACCCAGTGAAACTCTTTTTTGTAATATTCATGGCTGTTTTGGGGATACAGGGACTCCTTTTGCTTGTCTCCTGTGATCGCCCTGCCCCAGCAGACTATGATGAAACAAAAAATCAAACTCTTTCCAAAATCTGCCGATTGTTACAAAATGGGCACTATGAAGAAGCCATTGCTTTATTGAAAGAAAAGGAGCCTTCGGACAATGCGCTGTTGGTGGAAGTGCTGTCCTCCTATGTAAACGAACGCCAGCTCCTTGTGAAAGCCAATGAGGCCTTGAAAAAAGGTCAGTATGACGACTTAGCCCGGCTGATTGAACAAGCGGAAAAAAGAGGCGATGCTTCCCCCGAGTTGCTGGAATACCGGAGCGCCCCTCAGGCACTGCAGGCACTGCAGGTTTTCTGCAGTCGGATGCCCTGGGAAAAAACCGAAGATATGGATCATGCCATGAACTGGCTGAAGCCCTATCTCCCGGTTCTGCAAGGCTCTCCCGTTTTTGTAGTTTTCTGGCAGCAACAGCTTCAACAACGCAACCATCTGTTGCTGCAGCAGTTCACAAAGGCAGAAGAAACCCTGCTTGAACAAATTGACCGTCAACTCAGCGAAAATCAACGAACCGCAGCCTGGAACTCAGTGGAAAAACTCTGGCAGTTGAATCCACAACACCTCTTGTTTTCCTTCCTTGACCGGCAACAACGCTCGCTGAAAGCGGATTTTGCCCAATGCATCACTGCCTCCCCTCAAAATCGTTCCGTGTTTGAATACGCCCTCACGCTCAGTTATCCCCATCTTAGCCGCCTGCAACGCGAATCCGTGGCTTCTTTTTTCCCTCCTCCGGAAAACACCATTCCCTTGACCTTATCAGGAATGATTCTGGCTGCCGAACTGCTGGAATTGCCGGAATTCTATGCCTTGGCTTATCAGCGCTGGGCAGCCTTGCCTGGAAAGCAGGAACCGTTTCCTGGTTTTATGGAAAAATTGCTTTCTGAACTCTTTTCTCAACCCGAACAATTCAACGCCCGTTGCTGGCGTACCCCTTGTCCCAATCTGACGGATTTTTTTGCTCGCATCAATCAAATAGCCGTCAATATGAACCAACAAGACCAAAGGAAAAAACCATGAAAAACCGTCTCTTCGTCAAGCTGAGTGCTTTTACTCTGCTCACTGCTTTCTGCACACTGTTTGCGGAAGAAGCCCCGGCTCCGACCGCTGCCGACAGTAAAAAATCGGCCGATGACATGTTGGCGTTCATTCCGGAAGAGGTGGTTCATCTCGATGGCAAAGTAGTAGTGAAACGAGCGGATGTGGTACAGCTGCTCAAACCTCAGTTGGAACAATATTTTCAGAACGAAAATGCGCCTGAAATCAGCCAGGAACAGATTCAGTCTGTCGTTTATAATTTCAGTAAAAATCTGATGACCTATGAGATTCTGCTCCAGAACGCCATAAAAGAGGGTGGAAAAATTGATTTGGCTGCCGCCCGT
>Ga0172378_10002580_pt1 | contig 17033 bp, 23 predicted proteins | sample GrowelOW332metaG_FD_119755 | JGI IMG/M metagenome (GOLD analysis project Ga0172378, IMG submission 119755) | Groundwater microbial communities from an aquifer near a municipal landfill in Southern Ontario, Canada - Pumphouse #3_1 metaG | ecosystem: Environmental > Aquatic > Deep subsurface >... | reverse complement strand
TTGAAACGAATGCCGATTACAATGCTGCTTTAAATATTTCTCATAGGGCTGCAGTCAATCAGCCTATTGTATGGCCGAAGAGGTGACCTACAAGCCCCTTCCTTTAGGGAGGGGTAGTTGACTGAGTCTTTACAATTTGATACCAAGCCCCATACATCCTTCCTCTGGCAACTCCTCAAAGTAAGCAATATGAGCGTAACGACAAACCATCAACTTGTCTGTATCAATCAGCCCAGATTCAGGACAATCATCAATAGCAATCTCGGTGTCATCTTGGTCTTGGTCTAATATACTTTCATTTGTTAGAACCAATCCGCAAAACTGCGCAAGACTTTTTATCTCGGCAATAGTCAGTACTATTTTCATCGTTCATCCTGTTGTTTAAATTGGTTTAGTTGTCTAATTTGTTCATTGTACATTCTAATATTCTGTTCATGGACTGCTATTTCCGACTCATACCTCTTGATATTTTCCTTACCAATCCTAATCTCTTTTTCGAGTATGCTAATCTCTTTGTTGTCCTTGAAGATTCTCATAGACAAAACCACCATCGCCGAGGAACACGATCCAAGAATGATTACAAACGCTAGACATGAAATATTGGCCATGGGCATAATAATCGCGATTAAAAATGTTGCCGTAAGAACCAAACATGTCATGGCCAGCGTCTTAATATCTACTGCCGTCCAGAATTCAGAAATTTTCTGTTTGATAACCTCTTTGTTCCTATGAATGGCACGTTTAAACATTACCACTATTAACGAGTACATTAATATAGAAACAAAAATACAAAAAGCATCAAAATTTGTTTCAATTGGATAACAGCAAATTGCCCAGAAAAAAAATACAGTTACGAACAAACAGTAAACGATACGTCCAACTCCAATCTTCTGATTAATTATACTTGATAGATATTCTCTGATAAATTTCATTTTGTTCCTTTTCTTAGTTGATGAAAGAAACAATATCAAATTATCCAAACCTTGTCAACTACATTCTTAAAGGACTCTTGATTGTACATAAAGAACAGTCAACCACCTTTCATGGCATGAAAAAGCTCAGGACACCTTGCGATATCCTGATTAGATTAACCAACGCATTAAAAATAAAGAAAACTTAAAGGAATCAAACCCCTTCTAAGCCATTTTTCTTGGGATGAATTTAAAATATCCCTGACGTTCTAACTCTTCGATTGCCTGACTATCCCAATTTTCAGGAGCATTATTTTGCACATCATACGCATAATCCATATTTGGATCTTCTTCCTCATCTGACGGTAGGAATTTCACACCAGCCTCGTAGTATGTTCCAAAATCATGCTCATTTCTAGTCATAACAAAGCGACAACCTGTTGGAATATCTGGGAACATTCTTTGTAATTGTCCAATATAAACTCTAACCTCTATTTTGTTCAAAGCAGATGAATCATATTTATCAGATCCAACCTGAGCACATTCTTCTCCATTAGGGACTGGCCCAATATCCACCGTCTCATATGCGTTCATCCATTGAGCTTGTCTCCCCATAGCTTTCCATTCTCTCTTACTAATGGTTAATTTTTGTTTGCCGTTAGCAGTCACAATTTTCATATCAAACTCCTATTAAATTTGTTTATATTCACTAGATATTAATTCAAACTAGTATATGGTTTTTCCTTCAAACGGTTGCACTTACTGGTGGTTCTGGAGGGACTCGAACCCTCGACCCTTACGGGATGACATTCTGAATGTCAAGAGTATGCCAATTTCTCCACAGAACCAATCTAATTAATGGTGGTAGTAGAGGGGGTCGAACCCACACGGATTGCTCCGATAGTTCCTAAAACTATTGCGGCTGCCATTACGCCATGCTACCTTTCTCTTTAACTTTAACTTGGCGGAGGGAACAGGTCTCGATCCTGCATGCCCTTTCAGGCTCTTCGTTTCCAGCGAAGCACGTTTGCCAATTCCGTCATCCCTCCAAATTCGATATGATTCCGTAACCAGGATTCTGTTTTATCCTATCATTCCACTAATGCACCAACCCGATCATCTACAACCTGCTCACCGCCTCCGATCTGTTTGGTTTGCTGGCTCTTCGGTACGAACGGACTTTCGTCCTCCCGTTTTAAGCAGTCCAGTCCTGAGTTTCCTAATCTAACTAAAGCATTTCTGCCATAATTAAACTCGATAGGTCAAATCATATCGAAAAATTCTACTAACTTAATCAAACATATCAGCTAAAAATCCTTTTGTAGTCAGATCTTCTTTATTCTTATTAGCCCTTTCTTGAGCTTTTAGAACTTGATTTTCTGTAAACAAAAGACAACGCTCGTTGCCGCCATCTGCATCTTCAACCTGAACTGCTACATAAAGCTTATTTGCAGCATTCTTTTTATCAATGTTTTCCACTTTAATCAATCTGCCGCTTTTTACGCTTACTTCATCAATCTTTTTTGCCATACGTCCTCCTATTGTAAACATTTTGTCTACTGTTTATTTCTATAAATGTACCAGAATTTACTTTAAGCAATCCTTATGGTGGTCTCTGAGGGAGTTGAACCCCCATGCTCTACGAGCAACAGGCCCTCAACCTGTCGTGGCTGCCATTACACCAAGAGACCTTGTTCTGCGTTGGAGGAGAGTGGTGGATTTGAACCACCGGCCCTGTTTAGAGGCTTCAATTTTCGAGGTTGACGTAATAAACCTAGCTCTACCAACTCTCCATTATTCTACTGGTGCCGAGGGCGGGAATTGAACCCGCACGGAGTTTCCTCCAAGGGATTTTAAGTCCCTTGTGTCTGCCTATTCCACCACCCCGGCCATTCGTATATTGTGCGTCCAGAGGGAATCGAACCCTCAAAAAACAAGTTCTTAGCCTGTTATGTATGCCAATTCCATCACAGACGCTTTCTGTACTGCTAACTTATCAAAGATCAATTCTACTGGAGGAAGGAGGGGGATTTGAACCCCCGGAACTGTTAAATCCTCTAATTTTCAAGATTAGTGCAATAGACCGCTCTGCCATCCTTCCATTTCTACTGGTGGGAAAAGAGAGACTTGAACTCTCACGCCTTTCGGCAAGGGCTTCTAAGACCCTCATGTCTGCCATTCCATCATATTCCCATTCTTCTACTGGTACTAGCGGCGAGACTTGAACTCGCAATTGGGATTACTCCCCGCAGCTTTTGAAACTGCTGTGTCTGCCATTCCACCACGCTAGCATTTCTACTATTTCTACTTCATCTTTTTGGCGACGGGGGCGGGATTTGAACCCACGGAGGTGTTACCCTCTACGGTTTAGCAAACCGTTGCCTTAAGCCTCTCAGCCACCCCATCATATTAACCATTCTAATACTCAGATACTTTTGCTACCTTTGTCTCCTTTATTTCTTCTGCTGTCATAAACGCCTTTTGACCTCCGATGCCAGACTTCTCACGCAATAGTTTAAGAACCAGAGGGTTAGAAGTAATCTTACGATTATCCTTGGCAAAATCTTTGTAATTAAGTTCGTTAAATTCACAAGCAAATTCTCCAACCGCCATTGACCTAGACATTCCAGCATCGCATTGACATATCAACAATCTTTCACCATCCTCGTCTTTGATTTCGTTAAGGAATCCCAAAATCTTTTCCGCATGACCTAGGTCAAACATTACATAATCTGGATACTCTTTTTTCATTGTAACCAAAACCTCTGGATTATCTGTCATGTCCCAAAATTCTATAGACATTCCGCTAATCATCCCCATCCTCTTCAATGCCGCTTCCGTTCTATTGGTTAACAGACTACTTGACGCTCCATGTATAGAGACAAGATGCCATTGGCGATCTGAGAAAGGACATTTCTCTTCGCCTGAAGCGTATCTCTCTATAGTTTTTCTGTTAAGTATTTTGACTTCTGTTATCATTTGATTCCTCTGATTCTTTCTTCTTTTGTTCTTATGGTGGGCTCGCTCGGACTTGAACCGAGGACCCGGTGATTATGAGTCACCCGCTCTAACCTACTGAGCTACGAGCCCGATCTCTAAAAACAATAAAACCCCGCCGGACTAGCCAACGAGGTTTACTTGAATTTCAGTTATTTAAAACTATACTTACCAAGTCCCCTCGTTTTTGGCGAGAAGCAACGATGATAGTATACTTGATAACTGAATGTTCATTTCTTATTTTCTCTTTTAAACTTGATAAATTATTTTCTCTGACAAGTTGGTAGTATGCCAGAAACTATGTTTTGTGTCAACAACTATTTTAAAGTTTTTTCATGTTCAATCTATTTGCTGAATTTTGACCTAATAGTCATAACAACATGGTTAAGCATTAAACTAGCCCCAAATTGATTTTCAGCCACAGTCATAAACAATGCTAACCATAAATTGTACATAGGCTATTCCTTAAAAGTGTTAATATATTTAGCCGCCGATTTTAAATTTATCTTGTGAGCGTAAAACCCCTACTGCATAGCAGGTCAATAAAAGCTTGTTGCTTTTATTGAAGCCTTTAGGCTAGTGGATGTAAGCGAACAATTTATTCTTGCTCTTCAATATATTTCCTAATAGTTTCTGCATTTGCTTCTCCAATACTACAAACAAAATAACCATCACTCCAAAACGTTCTTTCTTTCCAATAATGCTTAACCAACAATTTCTCATGTTTCTTCCATATTCTATTTGTTGTAATTGTTTTGATTTTGTGGACAATCTGAAACGGAGAAATATTTGGTTTTGCAGATACCAACAAGTGAATATGATTAACATCGGTTTCCATAATTTCTATTTCGTACTTTTCTTCCTTTGCAATATCTTCTATAATCTGCTTAATATCATTAGAAATTTGTTCAATAAGTATCTTATGACGGTATTTTGTACACATAACAAAATGATATCTTAGGAGATACTTGCTATGACTATTTTTGTTGTACAAAACTTTTTTCATTTTCTTAAAGGATATTATTATGCTTTTCTTGTATAATAGGATAGAAAGCATAAATATATTATACAAGAAACGGTGATGAAAAAGAACTACAAATTTAGATTATATCCTGCGAAAAAGCAAGAACGAGAACTACTTGCAACACTTGAGGAATGTCGTTTTGTATACAATAAGATTCTTGACACACGTATAAAAGCATACGAATCAGAAAAGAAAACACTTAATAAATATGCTACCAATAACTTAATCAAAGAATGGAAAAACGAAAGAGAATCGCTTGGTAACATACACTCTCAAGTGGTTCAAAACGTTTCTGAACGAGTTGATTTAGCATTCAAGGCGTTTTTTCGCAGATGCAAGGAGAAAGGAGAGAAAGCAGGATTCCCCCGCTTTAAGCAATATGGAAGATATGATTCGTTCACATTCCCTCAGTCAGGGTTCTCAATAACTCAAAATGAAACCAGATTGAAATTATCCAAAATTGGTTGTGTTAAAATAAAATCACATAGAACTCTTCCAGAACAAGTAAAGAGATTAACGATACAAAGAACAAAAAGTGGTAAATGGTTTGCTATATTTTCTTGTGTTTTGGCAGATGTAAAAAGAATCAATATCAATCCTGCTGTTGGAATGGATTTGGGATTAAAGGAGTTTGCAGTTCTTTCTAACGGTGAAAAAGTAAAAAGAGAACGATTCTTTAAAGATGGAGAAAAGAAATTAGCAAAAGCACAAAGAAAATTCTCCAAATTAGAAAAGAAAACTCCAGCAAGAAACAAACAGAGGATGATTGTTGGCAGAGTTCATGAAAAGATACAGAACCAACGCTCTGATTTCACTCATAAACTTTCACGAAAACTTGCAAATCAGTATGGGATTATTTGTTTGGAGAAATTAAACATTAAATCCATGCAAGAGAAAGAAACAATTTCAGTAAATGGTAAAGAAATAAAGGCAACAAGAACACATAAAAGTATACAGGATGTTGCTTGGAATCAATTCGTACAACAGTTAGAGTATAAAGCGGAAGAAGCTGGTACTCGGATTGTGTTCGTAAATCCCAAGAATACTACTAAGATGTGTTCAAGTTGTGGTAAATTAACTAGTAAGGAACTATCTGATAGAATCCACGAATGTAGTTTGTGTGGATTGATAATGGATAGGGATTTAAATGCTAGTAAAAATATTTTGAGAATCGGAATGGATTCTCTTAGGGATAGAGATATTCCTATAGAAGCCCCTACGCCTTTAGGCTAGGGGAGCATTCACCATTATACGATTCCCATTAGATTAAAATTATACAATGCTATTCGCATTCTGTTAAATCTTCCTTGTTTTGAATGGCCAATAGTCGTCTAGCCTCGTCTGAGATTTTTTGCATATTTTTAGACATTTGCGGCCTAAATGGACGGCGAAGAGGAAACATGTGAGCTTCCTCACAAGTTTTATCATCCTTTTTTGTATTACATTCTCTACAGCATGTCACCATATTCTCATACGTGGCTTTGCCGCCTTTTGAATCTGGGTATACATGGTCGGTGGTCACATTTCCTCTTGTGGTCTTTACACCGCAATACTGACAAATGTAATCATCCCTCTCCCATACAGAGGGTTTACTGAATGGTAAAGAGCGACCAAAAGCTTTTACATATTTAAATATCCTAATAATGAGAGGAATATGTATAGCTTTTTTTAAATTATGTATAGTCTTGTCAGACCACTTAACAACATCCGCTCGTCCTTCTTTAACAAGAAAAAGAGCCCTACGGGTGCTCGTAGTGCTTACACATTCAAACGAATTATTTAAAACATATACTCTGTGCATTTGCGCCTCTAATGACTTTTAATAAAAAAAAGAGAGGCTCGTAATCCTAATATAGTCATCTAGTTTTTTAGAAAAACAGCATATGCCTAATTAAAGACTTGCTTTGTTTCGGTCCTTTCGGGGCCTTTGTTTTTCCTACTAACCTGGGCGACTTTCCGAACATTGAGTTGGTCGGTCGGAAACCGATTATATCTACAATGAAACGCCCAACCAAATTATTCTTAAAAGATCGTTCTATGATGCGATCCGAGTTTCCCCGAGCCATTCCAATTTATCAGCAACAACCTCTTACGAGATAATCGCCTGAACAACCTAACGAGCCTCGCTAAATTATACAACTTTTTGTGGATCTGGGGGGAGTCGAACCCCCGTGTTGTCCAAAGAATGAAAAAACGTCTACAGCTTTCTCTGTGTTTCGGCTCAGAGACCTATCGAGTTTTTCGCCCTCGCAATTCTTGGCTTTCTCCCCTAGGTTGCCTCCTAGTATATTCCTCGATATAGAGGCTATCATTCACATTTTTTGATCCTCATGAGGTACTGCGACCATCCCCCAATTTTGGAGCTTCCTTACAGCCTAGGCCGCAAGGAGAACGGTGTCATTTGTGTTGACAATTAAACTTGCTTCGGGGTTATTTAACGTGGCCAACCCTTGCGAATCCACGGCTGTAATCTTTCCTGAACTTTTGTCAATCGATACCATAACAGACCCTTTGAATCTTTGATACTATCTCTGAAAACAAAACCTACTCTATCAAATTAGCAAAATCTTGTCAGCTATTTTTTAAGTAAAATAAGTAACTCCATTTTCGCCTTTTCTTCTACCTTTTCCACGACCTGCCCCTCCGCCTCCATTTGGAGTTCCATCACCACAAGGGCCTAGTCCCTTTTTAGTCTTACGAGCATTGGTTAAACGCTTTTCAATTGTATCGCAATCGCCTTGGCCTCTACCCGTACGAGCACCTGCACCTGTTGGACCTGTTCCATCTTTATTTGGCATAATAATTCCTCCTATGTAATATTTTATACATTACTCACGATATTGTATTTCTTCAAAACTTGTTAATTATCCTTTTTCTTGAACTTCTATTGGCTTGACATGAATTTTACGTAAACATCTTTTGTTGATTACTGAACCGCAAACCCAGCCCCTCTTTTCTTCTACATCATATTCTAGAGGATTATTAAATCACCCAGAAGCCTATTTCACCAATCAAGAAATCACAGTCTTGATGGTCTATATTTGCTATGTTGCCAAAATAGTTCTGGATTGTTTTACTCATCATTCTTAATTCTTTAATATTTAAAGAAAGGACAACCTCATTTAAGCTATTAACAAAATCATAAGAACGAATAAACGGTTTAGAAACAATGTGTATTTTATCATTGCAAAGCTTATTCCAAACAAGGCGTATTTTTTGTTTTAAAACATCTTCGTCATTATCCTTACCGATAATGCCATGCCATGCTTTCCATGCACCTAGCTCGTTAAACCCTAACACAAACCGTTTTTCTATGCCGTTATCAATATAATCGATGGCTAGTCCTCCCTCTTGTTCTGCATTCGAAAAACCAGAAACATTCAACATGCCGACTTTTAAAATTTCCTTGCCTTCAAGGAAAGATAAATCAGGGTCTTGTTTTTCGTTAAATTTAGCCGTTGAAAAATTATTCATGTAATGTACCTTTATTTACAATTCAGTCGTTCCTCCATCTTTTCAATGCACTCAGGACATTTCATGACATGTTTAATCATACTTTTTGGATATTTATAATGAAACATCCATGTGCTGTTTGTTTTTGGACAAACCCAATTGTCCCAATCTTTGCTTAGTTTTTTTGATTCTAGATACTCTTTTGTAACCTGAATTGAATTATCAATCTCTTCGCTCATTTTTTAAGCCCCGAAACTAAAGCATTCAATACCACGTAAAACCCAATTTGTTCATCTGTCATTCCTTCGCACTCGCCAGATGATATAGCATCTTTGGTCTTATCTTTCATGCTAGCAACAACCAATGGGTCTGAGAGCTCAATCCTAGCGGATGTAAGAACAATCATTACCGCCTTATCTAACTCACCAGACTTGTATGTCGACACTAGATTTTTGGCATCAATTTCAAGATAGGCTCCATCACGACCAACAATCTTTGATCTATCTTCTATAGCTTGTGAATCAACCTCTTGTTCTTCAACCTGATCATTTTCCTCGCTCATTTATCTCCTTTGTTTTGTTGTCTACTAGTAAATCTAATTATAGCTATTTTGCTGTTTTTAAAATCTGCCTATATCCACCAGTTCTAAAATATATTGATCCTTAAAAAATTCAGAGGAATAAAAAGTCTTTTGAGGAAAAGAAAAATAGAAATCTGCGATCTCTCCATTTTTAATCCCAGCAATGCCATCATTAACTCCGATCTTTAAAAATTTAGACATTGCCAAAGTCACTGGTTTTCCGTCCTTTTCAATCTCGATTTCAAGTTTGGAATACACCTTGTATTTATTTAACTTAATTTTAGTAACCTTAGCTTGAGATATCCTAAACACTGGCTCTGGGTTCGAATCTGGACAATATGGATAAAGATACTCAAATAAAGTATTTCCCAGTTCTATTGTCACACTTTCTGGCTTAATGTCTAAATCATAGACGGGGACAACAACAGATGGTTTTCCACGTAAAACTTTTGAAAGTATTTCTCCAAAACGTTTTTTTGCCTCTTCGAACATACCATCCCTAACGGTGGCTCCACAGGCCATCTCATGTCCACCGTACCGTTCAAATACATCGCTTCCACATTGGTCTAATATGGATTTCAGATTAACCCCAGGGACAGAGCGTCCGCTTCCTTTTATTTTGCCTTCATAAGTTCCGAACATCATGGCTGGAACACCATATTTTTCAACCATTTGACTGCAAGATATACCACAAATACCTATGTTCCAATCTGGCTCATGCAGAAAAACAAACGGAGGTTCTACGTCTTGACCACCTATTTTAGCAATACCTCGCTTAAAAATGTCTTCTTGTATAGCTTTTCTGTTGGTATTGGCTGTCTCAATGGTATCAAGTAATGAGGATGCATTTATTGGATCTTTTTCTATGAGAAATTTTAAAGCTATGTCTGGTGCGGATATCCTGCCTATAGCATTGATTCTAGGAACAACATAAAAAGCAAGATTTTTCTGAGAAACACCCCCTTGACAACGATTCAAAGCCAACGCACATAACCCTGGAGACCCAGACATCTGTATTTTTGAATAATCAGCCCCATTCTTCACTATGATTCGATTGTCCTTTGTCATGGCCACCGAATCACCGACAGTGGCAATGGCGGCAAACGCAAGAGTCCATGCCCAATGCAATTTAGCCCTCATCAATGCCAATCTAGCCACCTGAAAAACCTCTCCAGCCGCGCATAAATCACAAGCCGTTCCGCAAAGCCTCCAATTAACATGGGCTTCTATTGATTTGGATTCCTGTTCTGGGTTAATAATATGATGGTCTATTACCGCAATCTTTTTAATCCCAGCCTTTCTAAGCTGGATGATATAATCTTCAGATGAAGAACCACAGTCAACAATAAACAAAGTCTCTGGCATGTTTTGAGAGAACCTCGCTATAAAAGCTTTTACGGTCTTTTCGTTAAGTCCGTACCCATGTTTCCATCTAGAGGGGAGAAACACGTCACAATGCCCTCCCAGCTTCTCTATGGTTAATTTAACAAGAGTAGAAGATATAATCCCATCTGCATCATAGTCGCCTATTACCGCCGCCCGTTTGCCTTTGCAGGCTATCATTAGATCGGCAGCAACTGAGGCTCCTTCCCCAAGGGTCATTGGATCTGAAAGGTCAGCCAAACTAGATGATAAAAACGATATATCAAACGGATCGATGCCTCTAGCTTTCATTAAACCATTAAGAATTTGAATAGGAGCACTCCCTGTGGCCTCCACATCTACTCGTTTTTTCCAATCTAACATGATAAATATTCCATTTAGCTGTCTATCTTGCCTAAAATAAATCGATAACCATTTTTATATTCTTGATTAACAGCTGATTCTGCGCATTCATCACCTGTGAAAGTTGTAATTTGCCCGTATTGAGACAAGAAATATTGTTGTGCTTGAGGAATATTAAAATCAACTATTTTAATATTGAGTTTTATTAGTTCATCTTTAACTGGAATGCCATATCCCCTCAATTTAACAAACACACCACAAAAATACGGCAATGGATCTTCTAATATTAAGTTAAGAGCCTCTTGGTCGTTTTCCCCTTCCGTGACCACATCACCATCAGGACTTAAAATAATCCTACAACCGTTATCAAAACAAAAAGACCTGCAATTATGAATCGAACTTAAATCTCTATAAATAGATATAACGTAATCTTTGTTGATAAAACACTCGCCAAGTTTAGGCGGTCTAAAATCAACAACATTCAATCTTAATTTTCTCAGATCGTATTCCGACGGAAGTCCATCCTTCCGTATTTTAATAGACTCCCCAAGGGCATTATTTAATATATAAGCTTGGCGAATATCTGTCTCTAACTTTTTTTCTTTTTTGTCTGAATGTTTTTTAAAAAATAACATATGTGCCTCTATTACGTTGTGATGCTGAAATTATACAAAGATAATCTAACCATGTCAACATATAGATCAAATAATATCAAGCGTTTCTGGTATCGTTGGAACATTTGTTTCTTCACTTGAATTAAATTTAGTTGCGGAAAATCTATAACCATCGACCAAAAGTTGTCTATACGGCTCTTCGAACTCGGAAATTTTCTTAATTCCAAGAACAAAAACATCTTCAATGTCTTGCTCGTATTGAGCTCTTTCTTCGTCTCTTTTAGGGTTTGACATCTCTAATCGCCTTTGCTATTAATTTTCTATCATTGCTATTTAAATTCGATGGGAGTAAATACCAAACCTTTATAATTAAATCTTTATTTGCCATGCCAAGTCCTTTTAGACGTTGAGCCCCTCCATTTTTAATCGCTGAATCTAACTTTATAGAGACAGATTCTGTACAATTTTGAAACACTGTAAAATTAAATTTCTCCTCAAGTAATGCCATGTCCCATGGAACCATTATATCTTTGTATAAAGTTCCATCTATTGAGCATAAAACCCCCTCTGATTTTGTGGTATATTGAACAGAAACATCAAGTACGCCTTTTCGGCCATCGGACATAATATTCCCAGCCTCCTGTATCACCACATGATGTCCAGATATAGTTCTAGGAGGGATCGTTATTGTCGCACTACCAACTTCTTGAAAGCTTCCTACTCCATGACATTTTTGACAAATACCATTTTTGCTATCCACCCCCATTCCATTACACCCTTCACATTCTAAATGACGATCAAACTTAATAACAGAACTAAACCCAACATAAGCTGAATTCATATTGATAGAAATTGCAGTTTGAATATTGGGATTTAATTTTCTAGCCCGTCTAAATTGAAATTGATTGTCATGATAAAACGTATAAGAAACATTAGTATAGTTCTTGTTAAAAGAATTAGTAGCATTTTTAATATAGCTTTCGAAAGATGCCATATTGTTAATACCTAAAAGATTTCTATCATATCTATCTCTTTCAGATGGATCGGATAAAATATTATACGCTTCAGTAATTAAATTGAACTTTTCTGAACTGCCACCAGTATCTGGATGATGGACTTTAACCAACCTACGATAAGCCTTTTTGATATCCTCGTTAGAAGCTTCTTTATCTAATTCAAGAATTTCATAATAATTTATATTATTAGATTTCATGTTAGTTCATTTGTTACGCAAGCTGAACAGATAATGTTCATGTTATATGCTCCTAGCCTTAGACAACTGACATCACCTTTACTTTCAGACAATTCAATAGCAATTGCATGTTCAACAAAACGCCTTACAAAACGGTCAATAGATTTTATATTTGGCCTTTCTTCATTCATTACATTAGACACAATCACATCTATAATTTTCTCGTCATAATTTAAATCCACACCAAGATTTTTTAGTCTATCGGTCAAAGTATCAAGACGCATCTCCACGGCCATTTTAAGATCTTGTTCCTGTAAACTGGAAAACGCGATAAATTCATCAATTCTATTGACAAAATCATCACCAAACATTTTCCTGCAGGTGTCGGTCATTTCCTTTTTCTTGTCGTCTTGCTCTTGTTCATTTGAATTGTTCTCAAAACCAAGATGAGAATTATTTGTTAAAGGATCGAAATTCATAGTCATAACAATAATTGAATTCCTAAAACTCACCTCATTTCCTGACGCATCGGTAACAAATCCTTTTGACATTGCTTGAGTAAAAACTTTTAACACATCTTCATTTGCATTTTCTATTCCATCTAGTAAAATTAAACAATGCTGTTTGCGAGCAACTTTGTCTGTTAATTGGTTCTTTTCTCCATATCCAACATACCCTGGAGGACTACCAATTAATTTTGTATTCCCAAATTTTTCAGAAAATTCAGACATATCAAGCCTTATAAATGAACTATCAGAATCAAATAAACATTCCGCCATTAACTCAGCCATGTATGTAGTTCCAGAGCCACTAGGACCTCCAAAAACAAAGCATCCTATTGGTCTATTTGGATTTCTAATCCCAGAATAAGAATTTAGTAAAACTGACGATATTTCATTAATTGCCACATCTTGCCCGACAATCTTATTTTTCAAAATTTCAGAAATATTCTTAACCCTATTTAAATCACTGACTCCAACAACTTCTACTGGAATATCTGTTTGTAAAGCGATTGCCCTTACAATATCTGATTTCAAAACAATAATTTTTTTAGTACTATCATTAACCCTAACAACCGCATTTGCACAAGCTTCGTCTATACAGTCGATAGCTTTGTCTGGCAATCGCCTATCAGTAACATATCTTATAGATAGTTCAACAGCATTTTTTATTATTTCATTTGGAATAATGCAGTTATGATGAGTCTCTATAATTGGTTTTATGCCCGTAAGAATAGCAATTGTATCCGCCTTAGATGGCTCATCTACGAAAATTCGTTGAAACCTTCTATCCATCGCACCATCTTTTTTGAAATATTTTCTATATTCGTCTTCTGTTGTTGCCCCAATACATCGAACTTCTCCATTGGATAGAGCTGGTTTCATGATATTAGCGGCATCAAGGCCGCCTATCGCCGCTCCAGCTCCAACTAAAGTGTGCATTTCGTCAATAAACAATATATAATTTTTATTAACAGCAAACGTATCCAAAATCAATTTCATTCTTTCTTCAAATTGCCCTCTGCAAGTTGTTTTACTTACAACAGACGATAAATTTAACTGAAAAACTTGTACATCTTTGACAAATGAAGGTACAGACCCACTATTGATTCGCTTGGCTAGCCCTTCAACAATCGCGGTTTTTCCAACCCCAGGTTCGCCTACTAAAATTGCATTATTTTTCTTTCTTCGACCAAGAGTAACAACCAATCTATCGATCTCTTTTTCTCTTCCGATAACTGGATCTAATTTATTTTGATTGGCTAAGTCTGTTAAATTTTTACAATATTTAGTAATAACCTCTTTTTCATTCGCTTTTGAAATGATAGGCTTAGAATCTGTTGGTTTTGTTAAACCTTTTAGTTCTTTAGAAGAGTCATTAAGATTTGATTTTGCAGATTCGACTGACAAAACTTTTTGAGTTATAATACGAAACTTAGGTAAAGTGACCCCATACTGTTCAAAGATGTCAGATAAAGCTTTATCATTTTTCAAAATAGCCATTAATACATGATGAACGCTAGTAGCAGGATCTGCCATGAAATCACGAACATCATTAGCAATACTCATAATGTCGTTACCATTTTCTGAAAACGAAATCATTTCATGTTCAACAAATTTTGGTCTTCGTTTAGGATAAGATGCTTTTAGATGCTTTTCAAGGGCTGATGTAAGACTGCCTATATCGATAATCATTGCCTCTAATACTTTGGTAACATTATTTGGACCAGATTTTAATAATGTTAACGCCATAATATTTGGTGTGACGCTTTTCAAACGATTATCAACCGCCGCCTTCCAACAAAATACCTGAAATCTAATAAGCTCTGCGTCTTTAAGTTTAAAAGCCATTTATACTCCTTAATTACCCACACGGTTTATTCTCTGAAAAGTTCAAAAAATCTTCTATATTTGATATGTTACCCTTGTCAATCTGACTACTTGATTTTAAAGCAACTTCATAAGCGACCCTTATAATATCCTTATCTTTCTCCGTCATGTCAACATATCTATTTAAAATATACAATATTTTTACATTTTTTGAATGTCTTAATATAACTAAAGGTCTATTGTTGTTATCCTTAACTGTGTATATAATTCCACTGGAAGATATTTTCATTGCAAAAACCCCATAATTCCTGATACATTTGATAATTTTAAAGCCATTACTCTGACCTCTTCAAAGGCTAAATTAAATTCATTTTGGTCAATTTGACTAAAAGTTTTTTCCTTTATCAGATCAAATAATGTTTGAACTTTTTCCCTTAAACAGTTTGACGAAAAAATATCAGTATTCAAAAATAATCTTGTACTATTTAATGTATATCTAGCTTTATTTCCATGCAATGTAATATTAGAAATAATTTGATTGAAATCATTAGCCAGTCGTCTAGCATTACTGGCCACCAACTCATCAACAACATGCCATGCCATTTCTCTCTTTGTTCCTTGGTCTATGGGTAAATTTTTGGGGTTGGAGCTAATAAAACTGAAAGAATGTTGATTAAACCTACTTTCAATTTTATATAAATCATAAAATTTTTCTTTCTCTGGAACCATAGAGGCGGCCAAATTTGAAGCTTGAGATTTTCCAGATGGCGGAGGAAACACTTCTGACGGATGATATTTATTCCAAGATTCGACATAGGAATGAGCAGCGACGGATCTAGCTAGTTCTATTAAGTCGGCATGACATTCCATAATCATGCCTCTAGATTTATAATACATTTCTAAATATAAATTATGCTTTTCAAACCAATCGGAAAACACAAAATCAGGCACAAAAAATCCATCTTTACAAGGGATAGAATAATCATTAAGATTCCCTATAATTTTCTTTTTGATTTCACTAATAGAAGAAAATAAATTTTCTGGTAAAAGTTTTAGATATACATTGCCCCACTCAGGTCTATTACGAAGAGCACCGTCCCACATTTTTACATCTATATTAACAACGGTTCCCGTTGATGACAATTCAGAGGCTATCTTTATCAAATCCAACATTTTATACTCCTTTCTTGAAAAATAAAATTGAAGTATGAGTTCTGTTGGTAATCATTTTTGTTGGATATCCAAAAATACCAGGCCTTCTAGCCTCGTTGTACCAAATATATTCCCCTTGAGGAATCCATCCAGCCTCTTCCACGGCCATAGCCGACATATGAGATAAAAACTCATATTTTCCATCAAAATAACCATCCTCCATAAAATAAGCAAGATATTTATTTGGTTTAGTTATTTCCATTGTTCGTTGACCAAACAATTTCATAAACTTTAACCACTCTTCCATTGTTTTAAATTGAGATAATGGAGCTTTAAAAGGTTCCATTGGCCTTTCTTGACTCCCTTTACCTTTCCACCATCTTTTGGACTTTTTTCTGCTGTCCATATTGAAATATGGTGGATCTGTAAAAATCATATCGGCAAAAGGTTCTTGATCCCATTGTTTCTCAAAAAAATTACAATTCTGAATTGCATTTAAATCAAGCTCATCAAACAATGAACCTATTTCCTGACATGCATCTTTATAGGCTATAACCTGTTCTGAATCAAGTTCGCACCCAACGGCTATCCTCCCAGCCATTTGAATGCCAAGAACAATTCCACCTGTTCCTGCAAAAGGATCGACAACCGTATCCCCAGATTTAGTAAAAACCTCCACAATAGTTTTGCACAACTCTGGAGGTTTACAAGCTTTGTTAGCGGCTCTACGAATAGAATGAGCCATTGAGCCATTTCCAAAATTACCTTTTATAACGCTTTTGGATCGGAACAACCACTCGCCGCCAGTTAAATTATTCAATGTGTTTTTAGGTGCTGGCATAATGTGAATTATAGTTGTTAATTGAATAGAAAATCATTCCTGACTCTATCACATAGCTTTTTTGACAAAAGGAACTACAGGTTCCTTCCAGTCAGCATTCCAATAGAACCCTGTTCTATTGTTCCGCTTCAAACGCTCTCCCAGAGTAATCTCTGGAAGATCAAAGCTAATATTAAGAGAAGCGTTCACATCTGCGTCACATGCGTTTCCGCAT
>Ga0172378_10002578_pt1 | contig 17042 bp, 17 predicted proteins | sample GrowelOW332metaG_FD_119755 | JGI IMG/M metagenome (GOLD analysis project Ga0172378, IMG submission 119755) | Groundwater microbial communities from an aquifer near a municipal landfill in Southern Ontario, Canada - Pumphouse #3_1 metaG | ecosystem: Environmental > Aquatic > Deep subsurface >... | reverse complement strand
GATGATGGAAAAATATATCTTGTTGAATTGAAGGGCGTTGATTTTAACACTGCGTGTACACAATTACTTGTGACATTTAAACAGCTCTCTATATTATTGCCAAAGTATACATATCTATGCAGGACAGTTGTAAAAGAAGTTCCTTCAAAATATAACTATCCATCTTCATACAGAAAATTGACGGCAGTGTTGAAGAAAGAAAAAAATGCCTTTAAGACAGGCTCTGAATACTTGATGGAAGAAATATAAATGTCAAAGATTAGAATAAAGAACTTTGGACCAATAAAAGAAGGACTGACTGACTCAAAAGACGGCTTTGTTGAAATAAACAAGCTTACCGTTTTTATTGGCGACCAAGGAAGCGGAAAAAGCACAATAGCAAAACTTATCTCGACTTTTTTATGGCTAGAAAAAAAACTTGTCCGTGGCGATTTTACAAGCAGTGAATTAGATAGCAAAGCATTTCAAAGCTATTTAGCATACCAGCAGATAGATGATTATTTAAAAGACAATTCTGAAATAGATTTTATAGGCGACAGATTTGTTTTTGAATATAAAAACAAAAAACTGTCTGTAAAAGAAAATAAAGATTCAGAATATTACAGACCAAAGATAATGTATGTGCCTTCAGAAAGAATTTTCTGCAGCGCAGTAAATCCGTTTAATGTAAAAGACCTTCCGTCATACCTTGCAAGTTTTGTTGCAGAATATAAAAATGCAGAGGAAAATTTAAATAATGAAAGATTCCAGCTGCCTTTAGGTGATTTTTATTTTAGATATGATAAAAATAAAAAAAATGCCTATATTTCTGATGGAAAAAAAACTTACGAAATACCTTTGTCCCATGCTTCAAGCGGAGTTCAGTCAGTGTCTCCATTAATCCTTGTTTCAAATTATCTTCTAAATGATTTATCTGCAAAAGCAAAACCTGGACTTGAAAAATATACTGTGCAAGAAAATGATGACATAAAACAAACTTTTTACAATGTGCTAAAATTAGGGGCTGTAAGCGCAGGTTCTCTTGTTGAAGGAATTGTATTGTCAGACCCATATTTGCTTGCGGCCTCCTGTATAACAGCCCTTGCTACAATAGGTATAAAAGTAATGTCCAAGAAGGATAGTAAACAGGAAGCTACAGATGACAATCTTGTAAAAGAATTGAACAAGAATCTTGTTTCAAAAATAAATTCTTGTTTTGTAAATGTGGTGGAAGAGCCAGAGCAGAACCTGTACCCAAGTTCACAAAAATCAGTGCTGCTAAAATTATTAGAACTTATGAACGGTGCAAAAAATAATGAGCTTATTCTAACAACTCATAGCCCTTATGTGCTAGGAACAATAAACAACAGCATATATGCAGGAAATCTAACTAAATCTGGCAAAGCCTGTGATTCTGTTATTGCAGCCAAATATCAAATACCTGTAAAAAATGTTAGCGCATATAAAATTGAGAATGGAAAAATCTTCAATATAGTATCTAAAGAAATAATGCAGATTGAAAATAGTGAAATAGATGGCTGCTCTGATGAGATTAATTCAGACTATGAAAAGCTTTCTGACATAGAGTTCGCATGATTTCAAAAGAAGATATCTTAGGTTTTTGGGTTGATGGACAATTAATTTTATCAACAGAAAAAACAAGAAAGTGCGACTGTGCTGTTGTTGTAAAACAAAAAGACTGCTATTTAATTGAACTAAAAGGAAAAGACATAGATGAAGCTTGTGAGCAGTTGTCATGTACAAAGAAATACAGACAATGTGCAAGAAGTATAAAATGAACAAAAAACAGGCTTTTAAGTATAGAGAAAGATATTTTGAGGAAGAAATATAGGTGATGAATAAACGTCAATATTGCATAAATTGCTATATAAATTTATTAAAATAATATAAACAAAGAAAATAAATATGTCAGAATCAAATAAAATAATACAAAGCAATGTAACAAAGAACAGTGTAATAAAGTCTCTTATATGGAAGTTTCTTGAGCGTGGAGGAACACAGGGTGTTCAGTTTGTAATACAAATTGTTCTTGCTCGTCTTCTTTGCCCAGATGACTACGGTGTTCTTGCCATACTAACTGCATTTATATCGCTTGCAACCGTTTTTGTTCAAAGCGGATTCAATACAGCTCTTATACAGAAAAAAGATTCTGATGAAACAGATTTTTCAACTGTATTTTATTTTTCATTATTTATTGCTGCTGTTTTATATGTAGTTCTCTTTTTGGTGGCTCCATTTATTGCAATTTTTTATCACAAGCAAATACTAACACCTGTTCTTAGAGTTCTTTCTATAACATTGTTCTTTGGAGCGTTGAATAGCGTGCAGACTGTTCTGCAGATGTCAGCACCACGCTTTTCAGCTTCAAAAAGAAGGTTTGAAAGGGAAGGCATGTTTTTATCACGCTTTTCAGGATCACGAATGTCGTTTTCCAAAGTTGGCATGATTTTGCCTTTAAATTCTTCAGCAATCTGTGGGTCAACAGAAAGCTTCATTCCTGAACGGCAGGCAGCGATGTAAGTTCCAAGGTATTCCTTTGGTTCGCTGGAAGCGATGACCATTGAAACATCTTTAAGGTTATCCATCTGCTGAATTTTGTCCTTTGAGGCATTGATAATACCTTCGGGATTCTGAGTCTGCTCAGGGAAGAAAAGAGATGCAACATGGATTTCTCCCTGTTCATCTTTGAAGTTGTAGAATACGCCTTTTTCATTTTCCTTGATGGTGTTTCCCAAAGCATTTACAGTAGAACGTGGGAAAACGATGTTTGAATTGTAACCATTTTCCACTTTGGCAAACTGAACAGGAATAAGGCGACCTGCTGGAAGACAGTAACCTGAAGCACCATTGTAGATAGGTTCTGCCTTAATGATTCCAGATGCATCTGGAAGGAATGGAGCCTTGTTTTCTTCAAGACCGCGTTTCATCACTTTTGCATTGTGATGAGGAATCCAGTAACCGTTGAATTCATCTTTGGATACTGGTTTTTCGAATGGATTTGTGTTTTCCATAAATATCTCCTCTGTTGTAAGTCTTAGATGTATTTGCTGGGAGACAAATATAAATTAACTTATAGTACAGTTAAAAATATATTAAATGTACTGATATAAATATATTATAACTGAGGAAAAATATCAATATTTCAAACTATACATTTTTAATATTTTTAATGTATAATTAGATTAAATGAAACATAACCTTACCGTACATGTGCCACAAACAGAAAATGTCTCATATACCCTTTATGCCGTTGGAATAAAAGCTGATAAGCCAATACTGACTTCTGATGGCAGCGAATACATCTTTAATTTTCTTCCAGAAACGCCGGTAGTTCTTTTTTATTGCTTTGGAAAAATGAAAAAGGCATTTGTTGTTTCAGGTTGGAATGATTCTGCTGATGGAAATCCGATTATGCTACCAGGAGTAGATGAAAAATTAAAACTTCTTTATGCAACGGTGGGGAATAAAGTAAAGAAACTGGATGGAATCATAAAGAAACTAACGAAGACAGATAACAATGAAATATTTTTATTTCCAATTTTATTTTGGTATCGGTTAACTTCAATAATTCAATTTAAGAATTCAAAAACAACATTAGTAAATGGTTTGTATAACTTATATGCAGAAAAAATAAATGAATAGAAAGGTGAAAAAATGTCAGAACAAGTAAGGGTGACTTACGCTCAGAAAAAATTGCTGGATTTAGTTCAGGAAAGAAATGTGCCTCACGCTACACTTTATAAACTTGCAACTGGAAACATGGTTCCATCCTTCATAGTAATGAGTTCCCTTGTTCCATACTTTGCACCAGCTGAATGGGTTTATTTTACAGATGAAGAAATACCTTATGAAGTAAAAACCTTGGAATCATGGAATCCTGATGATACCTCGTTGTTCATAAAGAAACATAAACATGATTACATGGAAGTTGCAAAGAAATATGAGATCTCAGAAACAAATGCTAGAAATATTTTTGTAAATCGTCGTGCAAATATAACTTTGTTGCAGATGCGAAAAATGGCAAAAGATGTAAACCCAGAAGAATTCTTTATTCCGGCAGATGAAACTGTTGATGACAAATTTTATCCTGAACAGGGAGATATAGTTTTACATTCAGGAAAGAAGATGCTCGTATTGTCAAAGTATGAAGTAAATAAAAAATACAATTTCTTTGTAGGAATTGATCTGGTAGAGGGAACCGTAGATGGTATTGAAGTTATGGGTGAAAAAGACAGTTATGTTGGATTGGTTCAAACAGTGTCATCTTATATTTATAGCAGGAAGTGTCCTGTTGTGATTGATATGATAAGATATGGTAATTATTTGGAAGAAATATTGGCAAAATTTAACCAAATTTTCTAAAAAATGTTCTAAATTTGAACACTTTTTGTTTATTAATTTTCATAAGTATATTAAAATGTTCAATATAGTGAACATTTTGTTCATGAAGATATTTGAACTTATTATCAGTGTAGGGATGTAAATGGAGCAGGACTTAGCGACTTTACAGGTAATTTCGGAAACATTAAAAGAAGATCCTCAGGCCAGTCAGAGAACATTGGCTAAAAAAGCGAATATGTCATTAGGTATGATGAATGCCATATTGGGACGATTTGTTGAACGAGGCTGGATAATGTTGACGAATGTAAATGCTCGTAAACTTGCATATGCACTCACACCTGATGGTATGTCTGAACTTACAAATCGAGGAAAGAAATTTGCTCTGAGAACTTTTGAGATTGCGAATGTATATAGTGAAACTTTTTGTAAGAAATTTATGGAAGCAAAGGCAGATGGTAAAACAAGGGTTGTTTTGTATGGAGATAGCTATATAAAGTTTATAATTAAATATGCTTGTAATGAAATTGGTATGGATTTTGAGCAGAAAGAAACAGCAACTAAGATTTTGACAAATACAAATGAAATTTGTCTTGCCGGTGAATTGAATGATGAAGATGTTCAAAAGCAATTGATTGGAAAAGGTTGTCTTAATTTACTTGAGATGGTGCAGGATAACAAATGAGTGAACAATCTAATTCAAAAAGAATAGCAAAAAATACTCTGATGTTGTATTTCAGGCAGATACTGATAATGCTGGTGTCTTTATACACTGTTCGAGTAGTATTGAATGTTCTTGGTGCAGAAGATTATGGAATTTACAACGTTGTCGCTGGTGTTGTAACAATGTTTAAATTTTTAGCAAATAGCATGGCAACAGCAAGTCAGAGGTATTTTAGCTTTGATTTAGGGAAAGAAAATTTTGGACGATTGAAAAAGACTTTTAGCATTACTTTTCAAATATATTTATTGTTAATTGTTATTGTTTTATTGTTGGCGGAAACACTAGGACTTTGGTTTGTTAATGAAAAACTTGTGATACCAGAATCAAGAATAAAAGCTGCTAATTGGATTTATCAAGTAGCAATAATATCTTTTTGTTTCACATTAATTTCGAGTCCTTATATGGCTTCAATAATTGCTCATGAAAGAATGAATGTTTATGCATATGTGAGCATTATTGAAGTTTTATTGCAATTATTGATTGTATTTGTAATTAAAATTACAGGTCATGATAAGCTTATGACTTATGGTACATTACTTGCTTTGGTTAGTGTTATAAATATGTTTATGTATTATATCTATGCACGAAAGAAATTTCCAGAATGCAAGTTCTCTTATATAAGAGATGGACACTATATGAGAGAACTAATCTCTTATTCAAGTTGGAATTTATTTGGTGCAAGTATAGGAGTATTTAAGAATCAAATTGGGAATATTATTCTTAATTTAAATGCTGGAGTAGTTGTAAATGCGGCGAGAGGTATAGCATTTCAAGTTACATCAGCAGTAAATAGTTTTGTTGCTAATTTTTCAACGGCTTTAAGACCTCAAATAATAAAAAGTTATGCAAGTAATAATAAACAAGAATCATTATATTATGTTTATTTGGGATCAAAGTTATCATATTCTCTTTTATATTTGTTTATAATGCCATTGAGTTTAGAAATGGAATTCGTTTTGACTTTATGGTTAAAACAAGTTCCAGAATATGTTGTGATTTTTACGCGGTTGGCTTTATTAAGTTGTCTTTTAGATAGTCTTAGTTTACAAATAATGACTCTAGCTCAAGCAACTGGAAGAATAAAATTGTATCAAGCAGTTGTTGGTTCTTTGGCTTTATTAAATGTTCCATTATATATCTTAGGATTTAAATTAGGGTATGGTGCTGAAATTATGTTTGTTATTGATATTATTATCTCATTTATAACATTAGTAGCAAGATTAATTATTATAAAGCAGCTTACGGATTTCTCTATAAGTGAATTTTTTGTGAAATCAATTATGCCATGTTTTTTAGAGACAATAGTCTCTTTGGTTGTAGTTTATTTTGTCTATATACATGTTAATGGAGAATGGTTGCGTTTTTTTGTAGTTTGTTTGACTTCAAGTTTAGTTATTATTCTTTCTTTTATTTTTATGGTTTTATCAAAAAAAGAAAGAATGCAGTTAAAATCCTTTGTGTATTCAAAAGTTAGGAGGAATAATTAATGTGTAAAATATCAATTATTGTACCAATATATAATAGAGAAAATATAATCGATAATTGCATTCAGGGAATATTGTCTTCGAGGTTTAGTGATTTTGAATTGATTTTAATAGATGATGGAAGTAAAGATAACTCATTAGAAAAATGCTTTGAGTATTCTAAGATAGATAAACGTGTAAAAGTTTTTTCAAAAGATAATGGTGGTGTTAGTTCCGCTCGAAATTATGGATTGACAAAAGCAACAGGAGAATGGATTTTATTTGTTGATTCAGATGATACAATATATGATTCGTGTTTGGACATCTTAGATAGGGCTATAACTCATTCTGATTTGGATATAGATTTTATTATGTTTGAATCTAAGGTTGGAGAAATTGTTAATGGAAAGGTTCATGATTATAAATCGAAGACAATCAATAATGTTATTTTTGAGTCTAAGGATAAGACTTTAGATTTTTTATTTAATGAATATAATCCTTATTGCAAGCCCATTTATTATGTAACAACAAAATTTTTTAAAAAAGAAATTATAGATGAATATGAAATTTTTTTTAGGGAAGATGTTTCACTAGGAGAAGATCAAATTTTTATATCAGATTATTTAAAACATATAACTTCTTCTTATTATACTTCAGAGCCTGGCCGGGTTACTTTTAGATGGGATAATTCTTCAACTAATTATAGATTAGGAACAATGAGACGAAGTCCTGAAGAATATGTGTTTATACAAAAAGAAAATTATAAAGCTTTAATGAGTCTGTATGAGATTACAAGTAATATATATGTTCAAAAGTATGCTATTTATTATTTGATTGATAGACCAATAACAAGATTATTGTTTAAGTATTGTTATTTTAAGAAATCATATAGACATGAAACTATAGAAGAATTATTTAAGAATCAATTATTGCCAATATATCGTAATTTGGAAAATTATGAGGACTGCATAAAATCAAAATATGTAGAAAAAACATTTCATAAGATATTAGCTGGAGATTTTAATAGTGCTTGGTTTATAGTACAGGTGGTAAGATTTTGTTCTTCTATAAAGCAGAGCATAAAATTGTTTCTAGTCAGATTATTAAGATTTTATAGAGGTGTATGTGAAAATCGAAGATAATTCTAACTGTACTGGATGTTCAGCTTGTTATTCAGCGTGCCCTAAAAGTGCAATAACGATGTTTCAAAATCAGGAAGGGTTTTTGTATCCTAAAATTAATAAAGAGATTTGTATAAATTGTGGAAAATGTGAAATTATTTGTCCTTTACTGAGTAATAAACGAGCAACTGGCAATGAGTCTATATGTTATGCTTTTAAAAATGAAGATGATATAATTCGTACTCACAGTTCAAGTGGAGGCTTTTTTACAACAATTGCTAAGACGTTTATAGACAAAAAAGGAGTTGTTTTTGCAAGTCATTTTACAGAAAATCTTCAATTGAAAATTGATGAATTTGATGATTATGAACAAATATTTCCTTTCACAGGTTCTAAGTATGTTCAATCAGTAGTAGGTGAAAGTTATAGAAAGTGTAAGGAATATTTAGATAAAAATGTAAAAGTTCTTTTTGTAGGTACCATCTGTCAAATAGTGGGGCTAAAGAGTTTTTTGGGAAAATATTATGAAAACTTATATACAGTAGATATTATTTGTCATGGGGTTCCTTCCTCAAATTTGTTAGCAAGCTATTTAGATTATGAAGGTAAAAAATATGGTAATGTTCCTATCAAGGATATAAGATTTAGACAAAAAGAAAAGGGATGGAGTAATTATTCTGTTTCTATTATTTATGAAAATGGTGAAAAGAAGAGCGAAGTATTTTATAATAATAAATTTATGAACTTATTTTTGAATGATGTCTGTCTTAGAGAAAGTTGTTATGATTGTCTTGCAAAAAAAGAAGATAGACAGTCTGATTTTACAATTGGAGATTTTTGGGGAATAAAGAAAATTTCAAATGATTTTTATGATGAGAAAGGAATCAGTTTAGTGTTTGTAAATAGTCAGAAGGGAAAGAATTTGTTTTCTGAATTCGAAAATTGTAGTTTTATTCCTGTAGATTTAAATGTTGGTAAAAGTTGTTCAACAGGAATGTTAAGAAGCGCTAGAAGACCTTCTTTAAGAGAAAACTTTTATATTGATTTGGAAGAACAAGGTTTTGAATGGGTCTTTAAAAGATATGGAATAAAAAATTATTCAAAAAAAATCGTTCAAAAATTAAAGAATATAGTAAGAGGTCTATTTAAGGTTAATTAAAATGCGAATTGGGATTATGACTTTATGGGCTGCTTTTGATAACTATGGGCAGCAGTTTCAGGTTTTTTCATTACAACATTTTCTACAAAAAGAAGGATATGATGCTTACATAATCAGATATGAGTATAAGAAAGATGTTAGAAGTAAAAAGTGGTATGAATATTTTTATACATTGAAATACTTGGTAGATGTTAAATATGTAATAACCAAACTAAAGAATATGAAGCAGGATAAAAATCCTGTTTTTATAAATAGAGGATTTGATAAATTTGCTTCAGAAAATGTAATTTTTTCTAATGAGATTTATCATACTATTTCAGATTTAAAAGTAAATCCTCCAAGTGCAGATATTTATATTGTTGGTAGCGATCAGGTATGGAATTATTCAGATCAATATCAACCGTATTCTAATAAAATACAAGCATATTTCTTGAATTTTGGGAACAAAGATGTTTGCAGAATTGCATATGCTGCTTCTTTTGGAAGAGATTCATATGGTAAAAACTTAAGAAAATATGTAACTCCTTTTTTAAAGAAATTTTCATTCATAAGTTGTAGGGAAACTCAAGGTGTTGAAATATGTAAATCAATGGGTATTTCTTCTAAATTAACTTTAGATCCCGTTTTTTTGAATAAAAAAGAAGATTATCTTTCAATAATTAAAGACCTAAAACCTCTTGAAAATGAAAAATATTTTTTATTGTACTTGTTAGGCAATGCAACAGAAATAAATTATGAATTAATAGATAAATTTGCTAGTGATAATGAATGTAAGATTGTATGTATTCCTGGAAAGGGATTTCATCAAACCAAATACGAAGAGATTTTTCCTACGCCTGAGGAATGGTTGTGGTATATGAATAATGCGCAATATATTGTGACAAATTCTTTCCATGGGACAGCTTTTTCTATTATTTTGAATAAAAATTTCGCTGTTTTACCATTGTCTGGAAAGAATTCGCTAAATCAAAATGATAGGATTTTTACTATGCTAAAAATTCTTGGAATTGATTCTTCGGTGATTGGATTTAATAAAAATCCAATGGAATCTGTTTTTGACTGGGAAAAAATTGAATGCATAATAAGAGAAAAAAATGATGAAGTTGGTTTATTAAAATATATAAAAGAATATGAAAGGAGCAAATGTAGACATGATGAAAAGAATTAGTTTGTTGTTGATTTTTTTCTTGATGATTTTTATGGGATGTAATCATAATACAGGGAATGAAAATATAGATGATTCTCCTGATGTTGAACTTGAAAATTATACTTTTTCAACAGAATCTGAACTTAATGCTTATATTCAGACAAATGTACAAAGTTTAAAATTTAAAAATGATCCATATGGTAATTTATTATACGTTGAATTGGGTGACATTCTCGTTAAATTCGATGCATATAATGCACAAATTATAGAAGATGGAATTTTAATACCTTATAGTTATACTTTTAATGAGAAATGGGGTTCTTCGTATGCAATATATAAGATTTTAGATGATGATAAAGGTGGTGTGCTTTTATCTTTTGATGATTATTATAATCCAAATTGGAATGATATTTTACCAATATTTAATGAGTTTGGTATTAAAGCAACTTTTTTTTGTTTTGGGGATCCTAAAACTCGTACTGGATTGAAACAGTTTATTTTTTTAGCTAAAGCATATGGTATGCAGGTTGGATATCATACATTGAACCATAAGGTTATGACAAATATGACAAAAGAGGAAGTTTTTAAGAATGCCATCGAACCTTTACAAACCTTCACTGATTTGGGTGTCCAAATGTCTGCTATGTCATTACCAGGTGGTGGTGTTCCCATCGATACAGACGCATTTGATTTATTGAAAGAGAATTTTAAGATTGTTAGAGCTAGTGGCCTAGAGAGAGTAAACTTATATTATACACCAGAAGAAATTTCGAAAGGATTTATTTATGGTGCGAGTTTTGATCAATTATTTTTCTCGAGTGATGAAAGTTTTAGGAATATGATAAAAATGAGATTAATAGTTGCAAAAATGACTAATAAAATTTGGCCAGGTTTCGGACATTATTTCTTAGAAGAAGGAGAAACTGTATCAGATATGAGATATACAGTGAAAATTGAAAATCTTAAGTATATGTTTAATATTATAAATACTTTAAAACTAAAATCTCATCTATATGAGGAATATTATTAATATGAAAAAAATAGGTTTATGCATTTGTTATTCTGTAAAAAATTATGGAAGTATGCTTCAGGCGTATGCTACACAGCAATATATTGGTAAATCGGGATTTGACTATGAAATTATAAAATATAATAAGAAGCATGATTTAAAATTTCTACTTACATCATGTTTTAAGCTTTTTAATAGTAATTTTAGAAAAGAAGTAATAAGAAGATTTTCTTATAAAAAAAGCTTAAATTCAAATCCTAACTTTAAGAAAAACCTCTATATTCGAAATTCAAAATTTGAAGAATTTGAAAAGGCGAATTTTAATAATGTTTCAGAAAATTGTTCAACTTATTCTCAGTTACAAGAGAAAGGTAAAGAGTTTCCTGCATATTTGGTGGGTAGTGATCAGCTTTGGCTACCAGCTGGATTATCTACAAATTTTTATAATTTAAATTTTGCTGCAGAAGATTCTGTGAAAATTTCGTATGCAACAAGTTTTGGTGTAAGTAATATTCCTTGGTATCAGAGAAAGAGAACTTCTGCATATTTAAATAGAATTCAGTTTTTAAGTGTAAGAGAACAAAAGGGAGTTGAGATTATAAAAAATATTGCTCATAGAGAAGCAACATTGGTTGTAGATCCTACTTTATTGTTATCTGAATCTGATTGGAATTTGTATATCCCTACTAAAAAATTAATAGAAGAAGATTATATCTTTGTGTATTTTATTGGAAATAATCCAGATCAGCGTAAAAAAGTTTTAGAACTAAAAGAAAAAACTGATTGTAAAATTGTTGTTTTAAAACATATAGATGAATATATTCCAAGTGATGAAGAATTTGGTGATATTGAATTGTATGATATTGGTCCTGCAGAATTCGTTAATTTAATTCGTTATGCAAAATATGTGTGTACAGATTCATTTCACGGCTCTGTTTTCTCTATCATTAATAAAAAAAGTTTTATTGTATTTAATCGTTTTGGAGATGCAGAAAAAAACTCAACAAACTCTAGGATTGATTCATTGTGTAATATTCTGAATCTTAAAGATAGAAGATTTGATAAAAATCAGGATATTTACAATCAAATAACAAAATCAATTGATTATGATGAAATTGAAGATACTCTTGGCAGTTTAAGAAAATCATCTGAAGATTTTTTGCACAAAGCATTCTTAGCAGTAAAGGAAAGATAATGAGAAAAAACGTTTCATTTTGTTCAAAATATAAATTGTGCTGTTCTTGTGGGTTTTGTTCTGATGTATGCCCCAAGAGTGCTATCACTATTGAAAATAAAGATGGTATTTTTTCTCCAAAAATTAACAAAAAACTTTGTAGTAATTGTGGACTTTGTTTTGATTTATGTGCTGGGAAAGGGAATGATTGGTATGGACAAAGTCTAAACCTAAATGAAGATTTAAAAGATTCTTTTATCAAAAATGTGGGATTTTATAGAAAATCATTTATAAGTCATTCTACAGATTATGAGATACGTTTTCATTGTGCTAGTGGAGGAACTGTTTCGGCTATCCTAATTTATCTTTTAGAAAAAAAAATAATCGATGGTGCGGTTGTAACACGATTTAAGAAAGATAATCCTTTAGAAGTAGAAACAGTTATTGCAACAACAAAGGAAGAAATTCTAAATGCCAAATCAAGCAAATATTGTCCTGTTCACATGGATGGTATTTTAACACAATTAAAGTCGTTTAATGGAAAAATTGCTTTTGTAGGATTACCATGTCATATACAAACTTTACGCAAAATTGAAAACAAATTTGATTGGTTAAAAGAAAAAATAGTTCTACATATTGGTTTATTCTGTTCTGGAACAAAAGATTCTAAGGCCCTAGATTATATTCTCAAAGTAAATAATTTTGAAATTAATGGTATTAAGACCTTTTCTTATAGAGACGATGGGTGTTTGGGATATGTAAAAGCAACATATGAAAGTAAGACGAAATCTATTCCTTATATTCAAGCTTATAACAAACTTCATTCTTATTTTAAGCCAGAAAGATGTGTTTCCTGTATAGATCATTTTGCGTATCTTTCAGATATTTCAATAGGGGATATTGATTGTGAACCATATTCAGCAGATAAAGTTGGAAGTAATTCTGTAATTATTCGTTCCAAAACCGCTTTAGATTTTTTTAATGCTGCTGTAAATGCTCAATATATTGAAGCTAGTGAAATACCTGTAACAGAAATCGTACGTTCACAAAGAGTTTTGTTTTATCGTAATCAAACTTTTAAGGCTAATAGAGTTTTATCAAGGTTGTTTTTTCAACAGACAGTTAAATATGATAAATATGTTGATACAAAATTAACTGTAAAAGCTTTTATTTGGATTCTATTTTATAAGTTACAACGTTTATTAAATAAAGTTGGAATAAAAAAATGACAGATTTAGCAGTAAATAGAAATTCCAGAATTTCTGTAATATTAATTCTTCAGTATTTATTTGTAATGCTTACGGAATTTTTTATTTTGGCATTACAAATGGAACGTATCGACTCAAATACAACTGGAATTCGTATTGTACAATTTGTATTGCAATTTCTTTTCCTTTTATTCTTTTTTTGTATAATCTTAAATCACGATAGAAAAATTTCGTTTGTTCTCATACTTTGCTTTCAGGTATTTTGTTCTGTATCTTTATGGGGTTTTTACTATTTTATTGCACATGAACCTTTAGGATATGATCCAAATGATGCTTTGGTCTATCAAAAAGCTCTCGAATCTTCATTTGGAAGGGGATATTCAGAATTAATTCAGGCTTTGAAAGCGGAACCTCGTACAAATTCTCTTTCAGATTTTGGATATCCAACATATCGTTTTTTGATTTATAAAATTGTACCTGATTTAGAAAATGGGTTGTTAGCGACCGTAATAATAAATGCAGTTATGCATTCAATTTCGTCACTTTTTGTTTTTAAAATTTCAAAACGTTATCTTTCTTATGATTTATCAATAATTGTAATGGCTCTATGGGGATTGTCAGCCACAAGTATACATGTTAATACATGTGGTTTAAAAGAAACTATTTTTTCTTTTTTTACAGTGATGGCTGTTTATAATTTAGTAGAAATTGAATATGGCCATAAAGGAAAAAGATTTCTTTTATTCATTGTCAATTTAGTCTTTATTTGGTTTTTTAGAAATTATATTAGTATTTTCTTATTTCTTACATATTTGGGTTGTTATCCTTTTAGGAAGCTTTTTTACAAATTTTATCCTATTTTCTTTATTGGAATCTTTTTAATAGCCTTTTTAGGAATGGATATTTTGGCAAAAATATTACCAGAACTTAGATTTGTGAAGATAATGCGTGATAAACGTATGATGGAATCTTTTGGTAGTACAGGTTTTATACCAAGTTGTATGAATTTTTTCTTTGCTTGGATTACTCCAATTCCTAAAATAAATGCAACTGCACAGATAAAACAATTACTATTTTCTGGATTTTCAATTTATAAAGCTTTTTTTTCTCTATTTTGTGTTTATAGTTTAGTTTTAATAATAAAAAATCGAATTGAAAGATTTTATCCTATAATCACTTTTATGGCATGTAATACTGTACTCGTAATAATTACATGTAATTCATTAGATTTCAGATTTTTGCATCCGTCGGTTTTTATAGATTTGATATTGATGGTATCGGGATTTGAAGAAATCGAGAATTCTGGTCTGGAATTAAAATTTGTTAATAAGAAGTTTCAAGGGTTTGTAATAATTATATTTATTTTTCTATTTATATATTTATTAATGCTCTTTTATAATAAGTAGAGGTGTGGTATGAACAAACAGGATTTACGATCTTTTGTATTAAAACATGTAATAACTCGAGAATTATTCTTTTTTGTAGGACAACGGAAAGTGAATTTAAAAAAAATTGACAAAAGATTGAAATTTGGTAAATTATCGATTTCGGATGTAGTTCTTGAAGATTGTATTATTTCTTTGACATCTTATGGATCAAGAATTGCTGAACTCCGATACACATTATTTTCACTAATTAATCAATCAGTGAGACCTAGTCAGATTATTGTAAATATTGCGTTAAATGATAAACATTTGGTTACAGATGATTTGCTTAGTTTAGAAACATATGGTGTTATATTTAAGTATTGTGAGGACATACGTTCTTTTAAAAAATTAATTCCAGTGATGGAAGAATACAGAGATAAATGTATTATTACTGTGGACGATGATATGTATTATGATGCTGATTTTCTAAAATCTTTATGGGAAAAGCATATTCAAAAGCCAAATATGATTGTTGCTCATAATATTTATGAGATTACATTTACAGATAACAAGTTGAATACTTATAGTTTATGGCCACATTCGATTATTACAAAGAAAATTAGTTACAAGAATTTTTTTGTAGGATGTGGAGGGGTTCTTTACCCACCAAATTCACTTTATAAAGACTACAATTGTAAACAATTATTCCAGCAATTAACTCCAATTGCAGATGACATATGGTTTTATTTTATGGCTTATATGAATGGCACTAAAATTACGCAACCTGATAAGCCTAAAATTAGATTTCATTATATAAATCCATATAGAGAGTATGGAGTAACAGAAGGAAAAACACTTACTCAAGAAAATGTTGGTTTGTGTAAAAATGATGAACAATTTATGAATGTATTAAATTATTATAATATTTCGGTGGAAGATTTTATAAAAAATTTACAAATAGAATATGATTAATAATAATTTATTGATTATTTAAACTTAAGATAAAGAAGGATAGAAGAAATGGAGTTCTGTAATATTAATTTTAATATTTTTAACAAAAAAGACTTGTTTGAGCGAAAAGAAAATGAAACAAAATGTATTGCTACAGTAAATGCTCAATTTATTGTTTTGGCGAATACGGATAAACGCTATATGAATTATATTAATTCTAATTATGCAACTTTTGATGGAGAAATCCCTCTAAAAGAAGCAAAGAAATATAATAACGATTTTAGAAATGCAGAAAAATTACCAGGAAGTGAGATTGTGTATGACTTCTGTGAGTTAGCTAAGAATAAAAAATATAAAATGTATTTTCTCGGTGGATATGAAGATTCTAATAGAGATGCAGTTGAAATTATAAAAGAAAAATATGGAATTGAGATTGAAGGATATTCACCACCATATGAAAAATATCCTTTTTCTGATTCATTTAAGTCAAATTGTTTATCAAGAATAGAATCTTTTAAGCCTGATATTATTTTTGTGGGATTTGGAGCACCAAAACAAGAATGGTTTATTGAAGAAAATAAGGATTTTTTTAATTCTATTGGAGTAAAATACATTGTTGGTAGTGGTGGAACATTTGAATTCGTTTCTGGAAAGATAAAAAGGGCTCCAGCTTGGGTTAGTAAGATAGGGCTTGAAAGTGTGTTTAGGCTCATAAATGAAATCTCGATAGCCCGTTTTAAAAGAATTATTTATAGCTTTAAATTCTATAAATATATTAAAAATAAGCCAGATTGGAACTAAACAGGCCTTTTATACTTAAATAATTTTATGAAAGGTATCATTCTCGCCGGCGGTTCCGGTACACGTTTATATCCAATAACAAAAGCTGTCTCAAAACAAATATTACCAATTTATGACAAACCAATGATTTATTATCCGTTAAGTTGTCTTATGCTTGCTGGTATTCGTGAAGTTTTGATTATTTCAACACCTAGAGATTTACCTACATTCAGGGAACTTTTTGGTGATGGTGCATGGCTTGGAATGCATTTTGAATATGCTGTTCAGGATAAGTCTCGCGGACTTGCAGATGCATTCATTGTTGGAAAAGACTTCATTGGAACTGACGATGTGGCTCTTGTTCTTGGCGATAATATTTTCTATGGTCAGAGCTTTACTGCAACTCTTAAATCTGCTGCTAAAAAAGTTAGTGAACAGCATGGTGCAGTAATTTTTGGTTACTATGTTGCAGATCCAACGGAAAGTTTCAAGATAGTTGTCGCATAAAAATATAACATTATGCGGATTTTTTTGCAGAATTTAATACTTCAATTTCAGATATTTTGTATTGTCGGATTTTTGAAGACCAGCGTAGCGGATT
>Ga0172378_10002577_pt1 | contig 17043 bp, 11 predicted proteins | sample GrowelOW332metaG_FD_119755 | JGI IMG/M metagenome (GOLD analysis project Ga0172378, IMG submission 119755) | Groundwater microbial communities from an aquifer near a municipal landfill in Southern Ontario, Canada - Pumphouse #3_1 metaG | ecosystem: Environmental > Aquatic > Deep subsurface >... | reverse complement strand
TATTAACCTCTTAATCCTAGAATGAGTTTACTTTGATATACAAAGTAAATCCATAATACAAATATACAATTTATCCTTTATGCCTGTTCAAAAAATCCTTTTTATAATGTCACCGTTCTCTGTCATACTGATACGTATATCTTATCCTGTTTCCGGTGGTTCTTTGAGAGTATCATAAACGTTTTATTTGCATATGTTCTCAAAAGTATGAGGGGAAATCACAATTACTTAGAACCTATAAGACAAAGATAGCATACACACGCGACCTAATTGCGGAATCGGAGTATGTAAAGGGTAAATGCCATCAAGCACATACGATTTATCCATTATATTTTGAATAGTAAGATAAGCCTCCCATGAATAATATTTATAATCAAGAGATGTATCACATAAAAAAACAGCTGGAATAGACAATACAACAGGACCATCACTGCTGCTCAATACACTTTTCCGTATCGAACTATATTTAAGATTTAAATCAGTCCAAAGGCTACTGCTTTTATGAACAAAGATTTTATAACATGATGTAAATTTACTCTCGAAAGATGGAGTGTTTTGCATTTGATGATGATAACCATAATAATTGTGAGAAGAAAGAAGATGCTGCCAAGTAAGATTCCAATTGATTAATATTCTACTCATATCATAATGGCTGAACAATTCTACACCCATTAATTTGACTTTACCGGAACTAGAATAATTATTGTTATTAAAAAGCTTATTGCCTATATTATAATATATATTAGCTTCAAGAATCAATTTGGGATTAATAAATTCCTTCTTTAAAGATAATTGATACGAATTCAAATATTCGGGCTTTAATAGACTACGACCTTCACCATAAATTAAATACGATTCATCTATCCTGTTATAGGAATCATCGGCGAAAGCCCTTGAACAAGACAATTTATAAGTAAATCCCTTATCATGATATATTAAAGCCAACCTGGGAGAAAAGGATTTTACAGTAGCTGTATCCTTACGCACTTTATGGTCATAGCGGATTCCTATATTAAAAATCAACTTCTTTGAAAAATAATTTTTAACTTGTAAATATACAGAAGAACTATTATCTTTACCTAAAGACATTTTTTCGCTGTCAGAGTTATCTAATTCATACGGTTGAAATAAATCATAACCATAATATTTGTTATTAGCATAACTCTTTACACGAAAAGACGAAAATTGAGCGCCACCCAATATGTTTCCATGAAACGATGAGGCTAAATGATAATCATAAGACATCTTTCCTTCAAACTCATAAGTCTCACCGATACAATTCAAATATTCAGTTGCACCAAGATAATCACATCCCGAATGAATTGCCGTTGGTTCATCTTTTAGACTATCACCCAATACCTCATAATCTCTTTCATTGTTACGACAAAATGTACCGGATAAATTCAGCATGACATCTTTAAGCTTCTTGCCATAAGATACTTTAGCATGAATAGGACTTTGAGAATAGCCTAACTTCATGCCGTCCATTTTTCCATACTTCGAATAAGTATAGGTCATATTATTGTAATCGTAAGGTGGAATTTTTTTTAGGAATAGCTGTGCAAAATCCAACCTCCAATTTTTATATTCTAATTTAAGCCCTAAATCATGGGTCGGATTATCTTTATACCCTCCGACATATATTTTCCCATCTTCATGAAAAGGAGAAATCTTATAATAATTTTCTTCATGATTTGCTACTTGTTCACCATCAGAATGATACATAGAAAACCACGCCAGAATATTAAAATCCAAAATACGCTTACCAAATAAAATATCTGTGGCTAGCTGACCTTTATTCCCTACACTTTCTTCTGCTTGCAAACCATTTACGTCATTGCCGTCCTTCGTAATCACATTTACAACAGCTGTCAGAGCCACATTGCCATACAATGAAGAGGCTGGACCACGCAAAACCTCTATCTGCTTAATATTAGCCAAACTAATACCCGGCCCCAAAGACATGGCATTTGTATAATAACTATTATAACGTTGTCCATCGCGCATAATCAATATAGAATGTTGATCGTTGCCATAAATTCCACGCATGGATACATTATCTACCACCTCGCTCTCAATTTTTGTCATACTTGGAACATAAGTAATCAACACATCCTGTAAAGTCCGGGCAGAAGAAGCTTTAATCATATTTTGCGTGATAACCGTAACCGGCACAGGAACTTCGTTTACCGTTTCAGATTGTTGTGAAGCTGTAATCACCTGAATCTCCCCATTTCTGTTTTTCATAATCATCTCAGCAAAGCGTGCCGGATCATCCAAAGCTATCGTATAATCAGGTCGGTTTTGCAACAAGGTTATTACTGAGGCTTCAGCATTCGTATAATCATCAAGATACAAATATGAAAGTGCCTGCAATCGCAATGCTTCTGTTTTCGTAGATCCGATATAATATTTCATATTAGCAGTCAACAGCTGAATAGTCTTATTAAAAAGTCCATTATCATAGCTTTGCTTAGCTTGATTAAAACTATAAAGTGCATTATTGGACTGTGCACATGTTTTATATGTGGAACAAACCATAAAAACGAGAAAAAAAATCAATGAAAGGGCACTTATAAAACCAAATCTCTTACACATATTAATCTCGATTTTTAGCAGAATATTTATTTTTGCGTCTTAAAAGGAAAAGTCAGTATAAATATCGTATGATCACCTTCCACAGACTCCACTTCTATTTTACCTTTATGCTTATCAACAATGATTTGTTTCACAATACCCATGCCCAACCCGGTACCTTGTCCAACAGGTTTTGTCGTAAAAAAATTATCATATATCTTATTTTTTACTTCTTCACTCATCCCAATACCATTGTCGCGTATAGACAAGACAAGATTATCACCTTTTTGGCATAAATTAATCGCAACGGATGGTTTATATCCGGTATCATGGGTTCCTTGAATACGTTTCCATACAGCATAACAGGCATTATTTACAATATTAAGTACTGCCCGGCTGAAATCTTGAGGTACAACATCCGCCTTGGGCAATTCTTTTTCATAATTCTCTTGAACAGCAATATTAAAATTCTTATAATTTGCACGCATAGCATGATAAGACAACCATACATACTCATGTACCAGCATCGAAATGTCCGTTGGGATAAATTCATCCTCTTTACCACGAGAAGATAAAAGGATGCCCCGTATGATACTTGTTGCTCTATTACCATTTTCAATAATTTTATTCATGTTTTCGTGGATATCTCCCATCATTTCTTTTATGTCACTAGCTTCCTCAGCTGAAATAGAGACTCTCAAATTATCAATAGCATCTTGTAAATCAGCAATAAGTTGAATGCTTATCTTACTAAAGTTGATTACAAAATTAAGCGGATTCTGTAATTCATGTGCTATACCGGCACTAAGCATCCCCAATGAGGCCATTTTTTCTTGTTTTTTTAATTGAGTTTCCAGGTTTTTAACCTTAGCTTGCAATTCTTCGTTAGTAATTGTTGAATTCTCCATTTTGCTAATCGTTTTAATTATTTTTGCTCTCTGATATAAACAAAGGCAACACAATCGTAGTCTCTGCATACACCCCTTGTTCTGATTGTATATCAATAGTTCCGTGATGATTTAAAATAATCTCTTTACTTAAGTATAAACCTATGCCGGAGGCTTCTGCTGTGGTCTTAGTTGTAAAAAACGGATCGTATAAATGCTTAAGTATGTTAGTCTCAATACCAATACCGTTATCACGAATTTTTATCACTACGTTTTTTTCATCCTTTACAACTTTTACTATAAGCATAGGGTTATATTGAGTTTTTTTGTATTTTTTAATAATCGCATACATACTATTGTTTATGACGCTCATCATAGTCTTACTCAACTGCTCGGCATTTCCTAAAATAGTAATCGGATAGTTAGGCAACTGACTGTCTATTTCAATATGATAAGCAGCAATTTCTTTCTCATAATATTTACCTACCACCTCAACGTCCTTATTAAGTAACTGCGTTATATCCATTTTCAGCAGATTTCCACTCTTATTATCTTTAATAACTTCTTCCATAGATTTAAGAATTCTTGATGTACTACTTCCGTGAATCTCTATTTTTGAGAGATTCTCAATCATCATGTCAAGAATATCTTGTGAATCGTTATAATTATTTTCACCCATATGCTCCTTTTCTTCTACCAAATCATTTTTCAAATCATTGATAAGAGCCAAAGTCAGGTGCGCAAAATTATTTACATAATTCAATGGATTCTGAATACGGTCAATCAGCCCTTTGGTTAGTACACCAACAGCTGCCAACTTCTCATTATGCACCAACGAATCTTGAGCATTATGTAAATCAGCAAGAGTATTCTCCAATTTCTTGGATTGTTGAACAATCTGTTGATTCTGAAGACGTAATAACTCTGTACGATCTTTCACCACCTTCTCCAATAGTTCGTTTTTTTTACGTAGCTTGTAGGTTCTACGCCCAATAAAAACAACAACAAGAAGACCAAGAAATATAATATAGCATAATATACTATACCATCTCAAATAATAAGGCGTAAGAATGTCAAAAGAAAATTCTTTAATACTGCTCTTGTGGTTATATACATCCGACACATAAACTTGAAAACAATAATGTCCCGGACGGAGATTATAATAAACCTGAGTCATCTCTGTCGTACTCTTCCAATCATCTTGATACCCTTCCAAATGAATATGATAGATAGCTGCATTTGATTGATATGTATCTGCAGAATACTGAAAAGTAATTTCTTTGACTCCAGGTTTAAATGAAACAACACTCTTAAACCTTTTTGCCTCCATAGATTCCTTATTCAATCGATTGCCCCCATAATGAATTGAATCATTATCTACGGAAATGTAACGAATATAAATTTTAGGTTTATTAATCCATATTTCGTCCAAAGCATGCAAATCAATCTGATATAAGCCAAAATCGCCGCCAAACCAGACCAAATTTCTTGTTTCTTGATAAACTATACGTATGTTTTGTTCAGCCAGAGCATGCAATGCCTCATTTGTGGCCGTTTTGGGTTTCCCTCTTTTGACCAGCTGTACATGATGCCCCATTTCATCAGTTACCCAAAAACCCTTTTCTCCGATCTCAGGCACAATCACACTGGGCCAAATATCACTACCGTCTTCTTGACGCTTTATCATATAAGATTGAAAAGTCTTTGTCTTTTCGTTCCATATATAATTATTTTTCATGGTGATAAGAAAAATTTGTTGACCGATTTGCCTAATCTGGTTACCTGAATTACTGGCAAAACCATCTTTTTTACCCACCAAATGAAAGATATCGGAAGAAGAAACTTTCTTATAAATTTCACCGAAGATCGTCTGCATCCAAATTGTACCTTGTTTGTCAACAATGATATTTGTTACCTTGTCAATATTGGCAAATTGTGTCATTTTCTTAGGATTATCCGCTTTAAAGCTATAGACACCATCAAGCATACCAACATAAATATCCTTATTATGAAGAGAAAAGGCTACACTAAAAACGGTATTATCAATTAGCATATCAGATTTGGTACCATTTATTAGATAAAGTCCGTCATTTGTAGCTGCATAAAGTCGACCGGAAGGACCAACCTTAAACATCCAACAAGCTTGAGAAATATGCGGAAGTTGCATGAATTGTTGTGCATTGACATTAAACAAAAATATACCTTGATAAGTACCCACATATAATTTTTTTTGATATCTGATCATAGACAAAACTTCGCCCTTCAAACCTTCATTACTGGTATATCTACTGTAAAACGAAGGTTTTCTAACTTGAAAAACGCCAGCATTAGTAGCTCCCCAAATACAGCCTTTCTTATTTACCGCTATTGCATTAACACAATTGCTGCAAAGACCATTCTTTTCTGAAAGAAAAGACAATTCCTGATCATCGGCATCAACAAAAACCAAACCACGATTTGCTGTTGCAACAACCTTTTCACCGTTACCTAAGAGCAGAACCTGATTGACAATATCCGTATTTTTTAAGACATTAGAAAAAATTCTATTTTGAAGGTTTTCGTTATTGACTTTTACATAATGTAATTTTTCCCCCTTCTCCACATAAATATCTGAATGTAAAGTATGAAAACAAATATTACCCATATCTTTGGTAATAGACAATATTTCTCCTATACTTTCATCGGAATCATGAGAAGAGGATTTCTTTACAACCGAATGCAGAACATCTTTTTCAAGCTTTTGATTATTGTCGGATATTAAACAATGAAGTTTAAAATCCCCAAAATGATTAACAACAATCTTTCCTGCTACATTATATCCACCAAACCAAATAGTTCCAACATTATCACGATACAAACATGTTATACGCGAAAAACCGGGAGAGCGGAGTATCGTCCACGTAACACCATTAAAAATAAGCACTCCTTCAAAATTGGCAAAAAAAGTTTGGCCATAATCATCGCATACAACATCGGTATTCCTATTATGTGCATGATAATCCTCAGTATTAAAATTCTTAAAAAAAGGCAACCCTTGTATCCCTGCAGAAAGGCATGGCGAAACAGTACTACAAAATATTAGTACCAAGATTAAGTAAACTAAACGAGATTGATCTATATTTTTTCGTCCCATATCATATTTACTTATCAATGAAAGTCCGATAATTCATTTGTCTACCAATATATTTATTCCACTCTTCATGCGTCAAATTCCGTGTTAAATGACGGCGAAGTTCCGGTATCATTATTTCAGGAGAAAGACAGGACGCATAAACACGACCATGTTCATCCGCAAGAATAAGTTCTTTATTATTGTTTAATAACAAAAGAGACAAGATACGTGAACTGAAAACATGACGAGAAACATCATTCTCTGGGTTTTCTAATAATTGAATGTGAAGATGTGATTCATAGCCCATAGATACTAACAACTGATGATTAGCAGCAATACCAATAATGGCAGCCCTATGCGGATAATAGAAACCACTTCCTAACAATTGAACTGAGCCATCGGCATAACCTACAATCAGTTTTTCTTTTATGGGATAGAAACAGACGATAGCCGACTTATAATTGGATAGCCCAATTAATTTTAAAGTTGTATCCGATGTGCAACCATAAACGGTACCTTGCTTGTCACCTAAAAGAATCTGATGATCATCCTGTTTAAGTGCCGTCCAAAAGTGAGATTGCCCTATACACTTGAGGCTTTTATTTCCAATATTATAGCAAAAGCATTGTCCTTCTTTGGTAAGCAGATAAAGTTGCCTGTTTAAATAGGCAATATCAATAATTTTGTTAATCGATAATTTGGTTATACGCATTAATTTATCTGCCTTAGTATTACAAGATTCAGGGACGACTAATAAAGAACCAAAGTTATCAATAACATAAATAAGATGATCCGTCGAATCATAACAGGCTGAATTAAAATAATAAGTTGGATCTGAAAAAAGAATATTTTTTGATGTGATGTTAAAACTTTTTAGCTTGAAAGTACCAACTTCACCGAAATTAGAAATAGCCAATATCCGGTGATCTGGCATTTCTATTAACTTTATAATACCACCTTCCATGAATCTATCATCATGTTGCAAAGAAGACATATTGTACAACCGATCATAAAAATAAGATTTATAATAACTTTCTCCACACTCTTTCATAAATTCACCAGCTGCATATGTCAACAATTCTCTTAATTCCAGATTCATTGATGAAATATCGGTAGCAACCATTAAAGAGCGTGAAAGAGCGGCTATAGAAAGCGTATCCGTTTGCCTCTTTGCTAACTCAGCCTCACGCTGTCTTTTGATAGCCACTTGCCTCTCCAATTGCATTTCCTTGAAAGCCTTAAGTGCTTCATTTGTAGCATTTTCAGCTTTTCCCCGTTGCACTTCTGCCTGCGTACGCATGGTTTCGGCAACAGCCCTTTGCTGCTCGGCATATTGCCGACGTTTATCGGAAGTAACCATCTGCTGATATGTAATCTCTTCCATCTGACTACTGACTCGACGTACGATGACAGCCTCCTTCTCTTTATCGGCCGCATGAATCAGCAACTGGTTCTTTTGAGCTAAAGATGCTTTCAATGTTTCTTCTCTTTTATAAAAAGAGAAACACAGCAAACAAATAATAGCTGTTAATATAAATATAAGTATCGTACGTTTCATTCTTATTTTTCAGATAATAAGAGAAAATAAAATATCAAAAAGTCATATCAGGTAAACTAACATAAATTTCTATATTATTTTTAATACCATAATTGACTCTGTTGATTTATCTGTTTTATAATTTCTTGTGCCATAAGGTAACAATGTGCCCCGGTACGTGCTGAAACCAAATCACAATCAACTACACAATCTTTATCTACATAGTCTACACCGTAATTTTTAGCATCTCCCAAAAGATTGTTATGTACCGTCATTTTTCTACCCTTAACAACTTCAGATACCGGAGCCATGACCCAAAGTCCATGACATATAATGCCTTTGATAATACCCTTATGTTGAAAGGTACGTTTCATAAAAGCCGAAGCTGGTGGAATTTTATTTATATCTTCGGTATAACGCAAACGATCGGCTACCATTCCGGCCGGTACAATAATTGCCGAATAAGAATCAAGTTCTTTATCGCTCATCCCTTCAAAACTCTCATCGCAATAAAATGGAGCTTTCAATTCATGCCCGAGAAAAGTAATACTCTTATTACCCCATAATCGAGTAAGGAAATGAACCTCATACCCTTCTTCAGCAAATCTGAATTGATAATAATAGATCTCATTTTCATAAAAATCGCTTTCCATCAATATACCTATTTTTCTCATTACTTAATTTTTCTTTTTATTCGTTATATGTTTTACTAATATCAAAACATTCTCCCCACTTACACGATTATAAGAAAGAGAATCCATCAATTTTTTAGTCAAAAAGATACCCAGGCCTCCTATTTCTCTTTCTTCCAGGGGCAATGTAATATCAGGGTCTTCTTTAACCAATGGATCAAAAGGCACACCACCATCTCTGAATTCCATAATTAGATTATCTTCTTTCTTCTCAATAGAAACGATAAGATAACCTTTCTCTTTATCAGTATAAGCATAGTTGTTAATATTAACAACTATCTCTTCGGTAACTAAACGTAATGCATACGCCAATTCATGGTATGGCTTCACTTCAGGGGCGTCCATCACATAATCTATGATATTCCCGACTTGTCCTGTTAAAGGCTTAAAGCAATGAGTAGACATAATTACTTATTTTTGAAATCAATGTAATTCTGTAAACCTGTCATGGTAAAAACGTTTTTAACATCATCGGAACAATTAAAAAAAACAATTTTGGGATTCGATCCCAATTTCTGTTTAACAAAAATAATGGTACGTATTCCACTACTCGCAATATAAATTAGTTTTGTAGCATCAAAAACAACAGTATCAAGACCTTTGCCCTTATATGCACTTAATTTTTCCATCAATAATGGAGCATTATTCGTATCAAGCCTTCCTTGAAGTTCAACAAATAAATGACTTCCTTCTTCTCTAACATTAAAACTATTATCCATAATATTATTTATTAATTATTTGTAATTATATCAACTATTTACTCACCAATATCATAATAGAACGTGGACCGACAATAATTTCTTTGTCTTTTACTTCTATTTCTTTACCAATTTCAGCAATATCATTAGGAGCTTTAACGTCAGTATTTGCAAATACATACCACGACATATTCTCAAACAAGACAGGTAACTCAAAAGCATGCGTTTCCCAATGCATATTCATGGCAACATAAATGAAATTATCATTGCCACCTACTGCATATTGACCATTAAGCATAAAGGCTGCCGTTAAATTATGAAATTCTGTAGCAGGATTCCATGCTTCAACTCCGTGCCACGAAATATCAGGATAACCGGTATTCTTGTAATCGCAATATCCGAAATGGTATTCAAATCTTAATACCGGATGAATCCTTCTGAACTTAATCATTTGCTTAACAAAATGATGAATATCTTCATTCTTCTTTAAATTATTCCAATCCAGCCAACTAATCTTATTATCCTGACAATAGGCATTATTATTACCATATTGGGTATTTCCCATCTCATCTCCGGAAAGAATCATGGGAACTCCTTGACTAACCAACAATAAAGCCATTGCATTCTTAATTTGTTTATGACGCAAAAAATTAATTTCTTTATTATCACATTCACCCTCCCAGTCACAATTCCATGAATTATTATCATTCTCACCATCAGTATTGTTTTCGCCGTTAGCTTCATTATGCTTACCATTATACGAAACTAAATCCATCATCGTAAAACCATCATGGGCTGTAATAAAATTAATACTTGCCTTAATTCCACGATTATGTGCGGCGTATAAATCCGGAGAACCACAAAGACGTTCCTTAACCTCACTAAGTACATTTTCATCACTTTTTAAAAAACGTCGAATTGCATCGCGGTACTTACCGTTCCATTCAGCCCACCTGCCCCATGAAGGAAAAGATCCAACTTGATAAAGACCTCCGGCATCCCATGCTTCGGCTATCAATTTTGTCTTACCTAAAATAGGATCATGAGCTAAGGATTCCAATAAAGGAGGATTGGAAAGTGGTGCACCATTTTGATCTCGACCGAGAATGGCTGCTAAATCGAACCGGAATCCATCAATATGATAATCGGTAACCCAATAACGAAGACTGTCGATGATCATATCTCTCACATTCGGATTATTGCAATTCAAAGTATTTCCACAGCCACTGAAATTATAGTAATATCCATCAGGAGTCAACATGTAATAAGTCTTATTATCAATTCCTCTATAAGAAATATACGGCCCATTTTCATTTCCTTCAGCCGTATGATTAAATACAACATCAAGCATAACCTCAATATTGTTCTCATGATAGATCTTGACTAAATTTTTCAATTCATCTACTTGCATACCAAATCTGCCAGTAGAAGCATAAGCTGCTTTAGGTGCAAAAAAACCAACATTACTATAACCCCATACATTATACAAGACCCCCTTGCCATCTGGTGAAAGACGACTATTCTCAAATTCATCAAACTCATGTATAGGCATTAGTTCAATACAAGTCACACCCAAATCTTTAAGATACGGAAGCTTTTCTACAATACCAGCAAACGTACCCCTATGCTTTACACCAGAAGATTCATCTTCGGTAAAATTACGAACATGCATCTCATAAATGATACTATCTTGAATTGGAGTCTCTAAAGGTACGTCATCTTCCCAATCAAAATCATCGGCAAGAATACGCCCTCGATATTGAAAGATTGAGTTCCAATCAGGAGGAACTCCCCATACATCACGTCCTGATATTAATTTTGCATACGGATCAAGCAAAACTTTTTCCTTATTAAACCGATAACCTTGTTGGAAATCATAGGGCCCATCCATACGGTAACCATATTCTATTTCTTCATAATCCAACCCAAAAACCATCATTGAATATACATTACCTAATTTAAACTCCTTAAAGAAAGGAATTTCAACAAACGGTTTTTCTGCATGATTCTTAAACAAAACAAGCGTACAGGCTGTAGCATACCGTGAATAAATTGAAAAGTTCACTGCATTTCCCACAACAGAAGCCCCGAAAGGAAAAGGCTTACCTGCACGCAACTTGTAACCCTTATAGTCGTGGGTAGGGAATAAATCTATCCGTTGCATAACTTATGATTTTAAACATTCATCAACCGTATTAAAATAAGTGAAAAACTTATCAAACCCAGTCATCTTCATCACATCTTTAACATCATCGGAAACTCTAACTAGATATAAAACAAGCTTTTTACTCTTAGCAACCTTAAAGCTGTATAACATTACTCTCAATCCAGCACTAGAGACGTATGTACAATGCGAAAGATCTAATGCAACATTCTCATTCTGATCAAGGATAGCCAATATGGCAGCCTGCTCTTCAGCACTCGTTGAAGCATCGAGGATTTTTCCTACTTGATGTACTTTTATATTCTGCATAATTCAATATTTTACTTAGGTTCAATAATTACTTTGATTTTCGGACGATAATTCAAAGCTGGAAGCTCAATAATCATTTTTTCGGCATCATACCTTGTCCATTCCTTACCATCAATCCAAACGTGAGCAATCTTAATGCTACCTGCCGGAAGAATATCAGGTTGGACACGAAGGAGGTTATCTTTAAAACCGTTAACCATCGGTTTGAAATATAAGGGTAACGACTTTTTAGTATTCAAAAGATTAGTATATGTTGCTGCGAGATATGCCAACTCAACAGAATGATAAGCACTCATGGAATGACTACCTTTATTACGCTCGGTACCCAACAAATAAGGCAAACCATTATTTAGCACATTAAAATAAACGGCACCATCCTCATGATCAAGGAAGAATGTGTTATAAAATGCCGCAGACTCACGTGCATAACGCAAATATTCTTCCTTCCCATAAATACCATAAAGTATTTCGTAAGCAAGAATGGCCTGCTCCTGTTGCCACCAAGCCTTACGGTCATGCCAAGCAAAACGATAATATTCTTGATCGCCATGTAACTTACGTTCTATTACATCATACCAACCACCACGCTGAACATCTAAACCAACTTTAGGCATTACATTGGCTATATGATGAGCTAACTCCTCATATATCTTTTTAGGGCAAACACTATTAATACGCATCAAATTCCACGCGATTTTCAGATTATGACCAACAACAGCTCTGTCTTGTTGCCATCCCCATGATTGATCAAAAGACCAATTATCATGGAAACGTTCATTGACAAACGGACTGTGCTCATAGTCAGGAAAATGTGTAACAATAGCATCAGCTGTATATTCGAGAAATTTTCTATATTTCTCTTCACCGGTAGCCAAATACAAATTAATCAAATATGCCGGTGCATGATCTCCAACAGAATTCCAGTTTTTACACAATTTATTAGCCCCAAGTGAATCACTGGCCGGACTCAACAGAACCGGATCGATGTGCGAGTAATATCCCTCACTTTTTTTATCCTTGAAGAAACGCTCAAATAAAGAAATCGTTAATTCAGTATCTCTTAAAATACCCGGATCACCATTAATACGATAAGTTTGAATTGGACCAGCCAAAGCATAAATCTGCTCGTACATAGGAATCGCGTCATAATCATCACCAAACTCGGAAGTAAAGATCTTCGTTTCTTTGCCGTTTTTAACATCAATGCCATGATACCAATAAACAATGTTTTCATCAACATCATAAAAGCGCATATGCTGTGAGAGATATTCAACTCCTTTCTCAGCAACATCAAGAAATTTATCTTCACCGGTCAGCATAAAAGCAGATGCCATACCATAAATCATACGTGAAATAGTGTCTGTCTCTTGACGATATGTATTCTGATCATTTTCGCCACTTAGATTAACGGATGTACGATAATGCTTATAATCAATATCTCCTGAAGTACCAAATTGGGCCTTAACAAAAAAATCACAAATACTCTTTGCCTGATTCGACCACCAATTCGATTCCTCAAAACGATATTTGCCAACTGTTCTCTCTGGGAAATCAAGTTGCTTAGCCTCAAATTCATAATTATTATCGGCCTTTGGATAGAAAAGGCCATAGGCAAAAACCATTCTCCCCTTCTGAGAAAGAATAGAATATAGATCTCCGGTACAATCCTGATAAGGTTCGTCCAGATTTCTCAACATACGCGCAAATGTAGTATCAGTAAGTACTATTTTAAAATTCCGTTTGTCAGTAGTAAGTAGTTCAAAGCAATGATTCTTTTCATCGAAACTTTGTACATATCCAGATATCAAATCGGAAAACTCAAATTGCATGGCACCTTTGGGTTTAAAGACTTTAAACTTGTCTTCCATATTTTTCTATTTTTAAAATTAATAATATTATTATTTTAAATGTTTGATCGTCAGCATTGTAATATCATCCGATTGCTCAGCTCCACTTGAAAAATTTTCCACATCAGTGATTACTGATTCTATAATTTCTTGAGAATTTGCTCCTCCTAATGTTGATAACGAATTAACCAAACGAGTCTCATCAAACTGCTCATGTTTAGTACTGAATGCTTCAGTCACACCATCGGTAAACATCACAAGTGCATCACCCTCTTTAATCGTCAACATATCATTTTGGAATTCGAAATCATCAAAAACACCGAGAATGAAGTTCTTAGACATAGGCAATACCTCAACAGTATTATCACTACGGAGGATATATGGAGGATTATGTCCACCATTTGTATAATCAATAACTCCTGTAACAACATTGTAAATACCATAAAAGACTGTAACAAACATAGAATCAAGACTTTCCTTGCAAAGCAACTTATTGACAGATGTCAAACAAGCATTTGAAGTTATTCCCTGCATACCTGTTGCACGAATCAAAGTACGACTTACAGCCATAAATAAAGATGCCGGCACTCCTTTACCGGAAACATCTGCAATAACAAACCCTAAACGATCATTGTCTATCTGGAAAAAATCATAGAAATCTCCACCAACATCTTTAGCAGCTTTCATGCTGGCAAAAATATCCACCTTATCACTTAACTCGGGGAAAGGTGGAAATATACGTGGCAAAATGGCCTGTTGTATTTCACCGGCAACAGCAAGATCATTCTTCAATGATTCCAACTGATCGTGTTCTTTTTGGCGTTCACGCACATATTTTATTTGCTGAATTGCATTTTCAATAGTTCGAGCCAAATCATCAAGATCAATTGGCTTAGTCGCAAAATCGAAAGCACCTCGGTTCATTGCCGTACGGATATTTTCCATATCACCATAAGCTGAAACCATAATGCATTTTAAAGCTGGATTCCTCAATTCATTTATCTTTGACAACAGAGTTAGTCCATCCATCTCCGGCATATTAATATCACTCAAAACAATATCAAAATCAGGAGTTTCAAGCATCATTTTTAGGGCTTCCAACCCATTATGAGCAAAAGAAAAGATGTATTCGCCTGCACGTATTTTCTTTCGGAAATACTGTGTCAACAATATTTTTAAATCATGCTCATCATCTACACTAAGAATTTTTACTGCCATATTTATTTTTTTTACATCATCATTCTATTCGGACGACCGATAGTCAAACTAATTCTTAAATAATGGGCTGTTCCACCAAGAAACTTAAAACTGCTGGATTCACCTTTTGAAAACCATGTAAATTGAGGATTACATGCATACGTCAATATCAAACGGTTAGTAATCTTAAATTTCAAGTACCCAAACATATTAAGTGAAGTATACTTATTTGTTAACATCCCTTGCATTTCAGCCTCGAAACCGGCCATCGCCAAAAAATTAAATTTTGGATTTATCTTATCCGGCCTCAAACGGAAACCACACATAGGAATAAAAGTTTCTTTAAGAGCCTTATTGGATTCTGTTATCGTAGGTAACGAAGATGCCATCAAATCTCTTTTACGCTGCGCGTGAGGAATGGCACCGATATAATCAACATATCCTCCGATTCCGAGAAAATAACATTGTTCAGGTTTTTTATAAGCAATTTCTCCCTCATAACTAAAATACCATCTATTGCTACCAGCATAATTCTTTATACTTTTTACAATTGTTGAAACATGTTCTTTTATTGTTGAAAGTAATAAATAAGATTGTAATCCCTTTGCTGTTATATTATGTATTCCACAATATATACCCTCAAATGAAGGATTATCATAACAAGTTTTTGCGCCTATAAAAAATACGGGTTTATTTATACCCACTTTATAAAGAATTTCAAATGCATCATTAACAAAAGGTGTACGTCCAAAAGTGTGCGAAGCATCTTCACCTAAAGCCAATCGTCCGTAAAATTGTGATTCGGATAATTTACTAATCAACCGCCCGAAACGAACATTCAAATGATCAGTAAAATAATGAGAAATTTCCAAATTTAAAGGAAGTAAGGTATACGATTTCGAATCCAATATATTGTAAGATACAATAACATTAGCTTTTGTTTTCTCTGCTAATTGAGAAGAAAGAATAAAATCTATTCGTTGAGTATACGTACTATTATACCCTAACTGTTCTTTTACCCAGTCATGATTGCACGTTGTTGTAGTAAAATCTTGAGATAGTTGACAACCAAAATTTATAACATCTGGAGACCCACTTTTATTATTGAATCCAAGAATAGAATCTGTTTGATCAAGTAAAGGATCATAATTATTACTCACCTTCTTGTCTTTTATACAACCATTATCTATATGAATCGACAAAGCATCATCATAATTTTTTTTCTGATTTGGAAAGTTGCCTACACACTTGATTCCATTTCTTTCAGACTCCACATTACGAACTAATCGCAAGCCGGTACGCCAATTGCAACAAACTCGATTTCCCAAAACCTGCTGTAAACCAAAAAAACGGAAAGTACTACGCAAAAATGGAGGATAATTACCCCAACTACCACCGCGAAGTACATGGCAATTAACACCACCCTTGTCTCCGACACATAAAGGTCCGGTAGGATTAATACATTCTTTAGGATGTTGTTGACAATATGCATAGTAATCATAAGAATACAAATCCCAACACCATTCCCACGCATTGCCCGAAAGATCATAAATACCTAACGCATTTGGAAGCTTTTGCCCAACCCGATGAGGTCTTCCTTCCTTAAAAGACAAATCCTGGGGACCGGAATTAATATTAAACCAAGCATACTGCTGAAGCGTTTTATAATAGTTTGCGGCTTCTTTTCGAGTTTTGTAGTTATCACATTCTCTCTCTATTCCTGTTTTATCAACATAACTGGAAGAGCATACTGCGTCATCACACCCAGCTGCATAAAAATGTCCCTTACCATTATTAATCGTCGGTATCTGATAAGCACCTCTTGCTACATATTCCCATTCGGCCTCGGTAGGAAGCCGATAACCATTAGCTTTGGTATCATAATAGTATTGACCGTTTTCCCAGACATAACAAGAATCCAAACATTCCTGTTTACTCAACCAATTACAAAAGTTAATTGCATCATCCCAAGAAATATAGACTGCAGGAGCATTGCTCCTTTCCCAACCTTTCTCAATCCATT
>Ga0172378_10002576_pt1 | contig 17045 bp, 13 predicted proteins | sample GrowelOW332metaG_FD_119755 | JGI IMG/M metagenome (GOLD analysis project Ga0172378, IMG submission 119755) | Groundwater microbial communities from an aquifer near a municipal landfill in Southern Ontario, Canada - Pumphouse #3_1 metaG | ecosystem: Environmental > Aquatic > Deep subsurface >... | reverse complement strand
TCTTTTTACGGGAAAAAACTACCTGACAAATCTTTTTTCTAATTTTTTACTGACATCTATAGGCGTAGTAAGCTATAGCATGTATTTAATTCATCCCTTAATTATCAAAATTATAGCCAAAGCACATTTGTCAGGCGGGAGTCGATTCAGCGTTACCGTAATAGTTAGTTATTTTTTCGCATGTTTTACTTATCATTTGATAGAGACTCCTTTTTTAAGAAGAAAACATAACGAATAAGGTTAGATCGTGAAAAGGGAAAAGGGGCCAGAATTATTTATTGAGAGTTTGCGGCACGCATGGTAGCATGTGCGCCATGCCTCGGCCATTAACGAAGACCTCTCCCAGCACACCTCATCATCTCGTCCACTGCGGTCACAACCGACAGATCGTTTTTGTCGGGGGCGATGGCTGCAACTCTTAGCGGAACAATTTCATTCATTTCAAAAAAAGAATCTGGATGCAGCATTTTCGCCTATTGCCTGTTGACCAATCACGTGCACCTGGTTATTGATCCAGGAAATGATCCTGTGCCACCTCCACGACTCAGAAAACGGGTCGCCGGGAGGCAGAGCAGTCCGCGAATAAACGTGAAAGGCAATCCGGCAGCCTCTGTGGGAAGGCCGTTTAAAATTGAGCACTATCTCAACTGCAGCTCACCTGCCAGCATGTTGTCATTATATCGAATTGAATCCTCTGCGTACCGGGATGGTCTCTACCAGAGGGGAAAGCTGTCGATGTAAGGCAGGAAGCGATGAGCAGATTGTGCATTTCAATACATGAGACCTGTCTTTGGGAAGGAATAAACGGGATCGTCAAACGACCTGTGTGCAGTCTGTTTGTGACAAAATTCCTGAAGCAGAGATCACGCTGATCAGAGATGCACTCCAGAGAGAGGGCCGTTGACCGACAGCGACCGATTTCGTCAGAACGTATCTCAGAGACCAGGTATCCGCATCTCCAATAAGGAACCTGGACAACCCCGAAAATCTAATAAATAGTTTTGACCCTTTTTCCTATGACCTTTTTTCCTGATAAGACCACTTTTTCTGATAGCCTGGTTCAACCACGCCCCCAGGATACCCCGAAACCAAGTCCAAGATCGACACATTTAAAATCGTTGGAATATTTTCGCGCAATAGCCATCATACTGATAGTGGCTGGCCATTGTTACGGTATCAGCGGATGGCATGTCAATTCCTTTGCTGAAAGGGTGTTGGGGAACATCATAAGCGGAGGAAGCTCTCTTTTTGTTTTTATCTCCGGCTTTCTCTTTCATCATGTCTTTTACCCAACCTTCAATTACCGTATCTTCATAAAAAAGAAGATACAAAATATTTTTTATCCCTATCTTTTCCTGTCAATCTTCGGTATTGCTCAGGCACTGATTATCCACGGACCATTTGCAGAGACGTACTTCGGACCACAACAGACCGTCATGGATCAGGTAGTAAGACCTATCCTGCTCTATTTGTTGACAGGAGGGGTCATAGTCTATTGGTATATTCCCTTTATCATGTCCATTTTCCTCCTTTCTCCTCTCTTTATCCGGTTTATTCACTGTCCCGCACCAACCAGAATCGGCATCACGTTCCTGCTCCTGCTGGTGTCACTGTTCGTACAGCGACCGATTAATAACTTTCTTATACCCCAGGCGGTGGTATTTTTTACCCCCGTTTATCTGTTCGGCATAGTTTGTTCAATACATAAAGAATGGATTTATAAAAACATGGGAAACCGCACCCTCCTCCTCTTCACGGGTGTCCTTCTGCTGGCCGTAATCCAGGCCTTACTCATTAAGACATGCGGCAATCTGCAAAAACCACCGTTTCAACTGCATGGAATTGATATCAATCTCCTCCAGAAAATATTGCTCTCTCTATTTTTTATGACCTGGCTGCACAAAGACGAAGAGTTGGACATCAGGCTGCTCCACGTGATCGCTTCATCAAGTTTCGCCATATATTTTCTCCATGCATGGTTTATCGACATCATCTCTCATCTACAGTGGACGTATACTGCAGTCTATGGATTTCACCTGGTGCCACTCTTTTGCGCTTTTATCACCTGGATTTCCTATCTTCTGGCTTCGCAGATCAAGCTGATGTTTCCAAAGAAAAGCCGAATGCTGATCGGTTGGTAGCCGTCACCTGCCACGTCTTCAACAGTATGCAGGTGGAAAAAAGATCGGAATTATCTATTGGGGACCTTGAATAATTTTGTATTTCGTTCATATTCGAGGCACAGGAAGGAATTTACCGCAGATATATACCTGATACCTCGACGTCTTGTTCCTCGCTTTGTCGGAGGATAAAGTTTTGACTGTAACGAAGAAGATGGGCTAAAGACTAATTATTCAAGGTGCCCTATTGAGAGTCGCAGCCTCCAGGATGCTTTTTCTGCATGAGGTATGAGAGGATGGGGGGCAAATGGTAAAATCAAGAAATTTGACACGAAGCGCCAGGAGGGCCAGGAGGGCCAGGTCAGCACGAAGTTTAAAGATAACGAAAAGTGCATCTCGTTTTCTGGTGAAGTTTGGAACCTTTTTTTTCGGCTTATCTCTCTTTTCTGTCCTGCTTTTTCGCTTTGTTCCAATTCCTGTCACTCCGCTTATGTTGATCCGTTTTGTGGAACAGTTGGCTGAAGGAAAAGAACTCCGACTGCAACACCACTGGGTACCAATCGAGGCAATTTCTAAAAATCTGCCTTTAGCGGTGTTTTGCAGCGAAGACCAGAATTTCACAAATCATTTCGGCTTTGATTTCAAGGCCATCGAACGTTCAGTTGCAGCTTCACAAAATGGGACAAAACGACTGCGGGGCGCCAGTACCATTTCCCAGCAAACTGCAAAAAATGTCTTTCTCTGGCCGGGCAGAAGTTGGGTGCGTAAAGGGTTTGAGGTTTACTTTACTGTTCTCATTGAGATTGTCTGGGGGAAAGAACGCATTATGGAGGTCTATCTGAACAGCATCGAAATGGGAAAGGGAGTTTATGGGGCTGAAGCAGCATCTCATTATTATTTCAAAAAAACCGCTAAAGATCTTTCCAGAGCACAGGCGGCCGCCATTGCGGCAGTTTTGCCCAATCCTCGGGAGTATAGTGCGAATCACCCGACACCATATATCAAAAGCCGGATTAACTGGATAGAAAGACAGATGCGCCACAGAAGACCACTCTCGCTCTAAAAAAAGGGGTCAGAATTATTTATTGAGAGTTTGCGACACGCATGGTAGCATATACAGCATGCCTCGACCATTACGAATACTTCTCCCCAATACACCTCATCATATCGTCCAACGCGGTCACAACCGGCAGACCATTTTTGTTGAAGACGATGATTACAACTATTATCGGGACAATCTCATTCATTTCAAAAAAGAATTTGGATGCAGGATTTACGCCTATTGCCTGATGACCAATCACGTGCACCTGGTTATTGAGCCAGGTGATGATCCTGAGTCCCTTTCAAGACTCATGAAAGGAGTCGCCGGGAGGCAGACGCGGTATGCGAATAAACGTGAAGGCCGATCTGGCAGCCTCTGGGAGGGCCGTTTTAAATCAAGCATTATCTCAACTGCAGATTACCTGCCAGCGTGTTGTCGTTATATTGACTTGAACCCTCTGCGTACCGGTATGGTCTCAGCCCCTCAAGACTACAAATGGGCGAGCTATCGCTGCAAGGCGGAAGGAAGCGATGATCAGACTGTGGATTTCGATACATCATACCTGTCTTTGGGAAAGAATAAACGGGATCGCCAGACAGCTTATAAGCAGTATGTTTGTGACACAATTCCTGAAGCAGAGATCACGTTGATCAGAAATGCACTCCAGAGAGGTCAGTTAACCGGCAGCGACCGATTCCGCCAGGAAGTATCTCAGAGACTGGGTCTCCGAATCTCAAATAAGGGACCTGGCCGCCCCCGAAAATCTAATAAAGAGTTCTGACCCCTTTTTTTCAATGAAAAGAGTTGAAATCGTCAGTGCCAACACGGTAACAGCAGCGCTGGACTGCAATAACTGGGATTTTCCGCAGTGTGCTGTTGTTAATTTCAGTATCAGCCACAGCTGTGATGCCATCGAACTGCGTTTTGATACAAAAGAGCAGGAGTGCCGGGCGGTAACCACCCATGCAAACGGCCCCGTATGGCAGGACAGTTGTGTGGAATTTTTTATCTCCTTCGACAACCGAAACTACTTCAATATTGAATGCAACTGCATCGGTGTGCTGCACGCGGCATGGGGACCGAACCGCGAGCAAAGAAAACTTCTGCCGGAGAGCCTCCTGCAGAAGATCATCGCCACACCGTCCCTCGGCCACCGACCATTGGAGCTGCCAGGAACAACGCGCTGGTCTGTGGCGCTGAAAATTCCCGCCGCGATCTTCTCCCTCAGCGGGGTTACGTCCCTGAGCGGAGTAAGGGCCCGCGCCAACTTCTACAAATGCGGCGACCATCAGAAACAGCCCCACTACCTTTCGTGGAGTCCCATACAAACAAAAACTCCAGACTTTCATTGTCCGGAGTTTTTTGGGGAACTGTATTTTTCAGGATAAAAAAATTCAGACCTCCGCGTAAGGAAAAGCGGTATTATCAATCCACTGACAGAGGCGCAGTTTTTTCACATCAACATTATTGTGATATTCGATGAGCTTCCCAACCATCTCCAGCACGGTTTTCTCATCGACATCCTTCCCCACCCTCCTGCCGATGGCAGGTCTGCTGCCGCCGCGTCCACCGGCGTAGACATCAAACCCCCTGCAGGTGCCGACCACTCCGATATCGGTTGTCAGTGGATTGGAGCACATATTTTGACAACCGGCGAGGGCAATTTTAAGCTTGGGTTTGGTGGGGACTTCAGCGTAAAGTGCGAGAATACGGTCGCTCAGCGCCTCAGTATCATATTTCCCGAGGCAACAGTATTTTTCTCCGGTGCAAATACGTGGTTTATGGAGAACACCTGGTTTCTTAAATGTTGCCCCAAGGGCGGCAAATGGAGCCTTTACAGCCTCCATGTCTTCATCCTTCACGCCGGTGAGACGAAGGTTCTGTGACAGTGAAAAATAGATTCCGAGTCCATATTTTACAGCGACCTCCTGAGCCACCGTCATCATTTCAACCGACAGACGGCCAGAGGGAAGAATTACTGTAACTGTTGCGAATTGGGGCTTATCCATTGTTCTACTCCTTGCTTTTTTTAATCGAACGAGGAAAAGCAGAAAACAGATTTTCTACCCTTCCCTTTACTTTTATTTTTTAAATGATATGAATTACGACAGAAAAAATGAGGTTTCCCGGGCTGCCGCGGTGGCCATTATTGAGATCGTAAAGCCGGACCGCGAGGTACTGTTGCTGCGCCGCAGTACCAGTAAAAATGACCACTGGTCGGCACAATACGCCTTTCCCGGTGGTCGCTGTCAGACTGACGACGGTTCTCCGCTCTCCACCGCCATCCGTGAAACCTGTGAAGAGTGTGGCATTAAGCTCTCCCCCACAGCTCTGGTTGAGGAGCTGCCAGCAACTCCCGCCGCCCGCAGCACCAAACATCCGGTGCCAGTGCATCCCTTCCACTTTCGTCTGGACCACCGCCCCTCTCTCATTCTTCAACAACGGGAGATACAGGGGGCATGCTGGGTGAAGATAGCCGATTTTCTCCGTCCAAACGGCCACGCCATGCGGGAGATGATGCCAGCCCGGTTGCCGGGCAGGTTCTATCCCTCCTGGCCACTGGCAGATTACTACCTGTGGGGGTTTACCTACGAACTGACTCTGCGCATCTTCGGTAATGACAGCATGCTGAAAGACCTGCCGATGCTCCCTTCTCCGTCGAGTTCAGACACGTGAGAGAAAGAGCAAAACCTTCTCCCTGAAAAAAATCAGCGCAGTGCCATTCCTTTCTCAACGGCCTCGCGTTTTTCTTTGCCTTCCAGCTTTTCGAGCATCTCAAGGGCAAAGGGGAGAGACCAGCCGGCACCACGTCCGGTGACACAGTTCCCGGCGACGACAACCCCTTCATCCTGCCGCCGCTCTGGAGCAATCTTATCCATAAACCCGGGATGGCAGGTAGCTTTTTTGCCCTCCAGCAGGCCCTGTTTTTCCAGAACCAGAGCGGGAGCGGCGCAGATACCACCAAAGAGACGCCCTTTTGCATTCTGGTTCTTCAGAAGTTTCTCCACCTCGGGGGATTTGGCAAGATTTTCTGAGCCTTTAACACCGCCGGGCATGACGATGAGATCCCACTGAGAATCCATACAGTCGCGAATCATTTTGTCGGCAGTAACCTCTACGTTATGAGAAGATTTCACCTGCTGATTCTCACCAACGGACGCGGTAACCACTTCAACCCCGCCACGCCGCATAACGTCAACCACTGCCAGTGCTTCCACCGTTTCAAACCCTTCTGCAAGAGCAACAAGAACTGTACTCATGATTTTCTCCGAATTTTGCAAAAAGTGCATAATATGTTATTGAAACTATTACAGGTTTCAACGTGAACAATATACATCATGGTAGAGAAATACCAGGGAGGAATTGACGACCGAAGAACAAAATCAGCCATCGATGCAAACTGACATCGCGATCCCCATGAGCGCAGAGGAAAAAAGTTGATACAAATGGGTAACCTTGAAACAGCTTGTATTTCGTTCATATTCGAGGCACAGGATGAACTTTATTACAGCCATGGTTGATCACGGAGTCTAACGCTTACCTGGAGTATAGCACTTGCCTCCGATGATATTTTTTTACTGTAACAAAGAAGATGGGCGATTATTCAAGGTACCCAAATTCCCCTTGGGAAATATCCAACCTTTTTACACAGGAGCAGACATGAAACAACCAGCTGAGATTAAAGAACCGGTTTCGCCTTCTCTGCAGCCACAGCCAAAACAGCAGCGTGGAGCTTTCAAATGGAGTCATGTAATTCTAATGATGCTGGGGGTGATGGTCGTCACCGCCGCCGTCACCGGCTGGATCATCAAGAGCACTTTCTTTGCCTCACCTCTGCAGCCGGTGGTCCTGACATCTCAGGAGCAGACAGTGCTGGACAATAAACTTGCCGAATTCGAGGGCTCCCTGTTCAAAACAGAAAGCACTCCGGCGGAGAAAATTCCCACAGCTTCGACCAACGATGACGACGTGCGCAACGGGGTGCTTCAGCCGGATAAATATTCTGAAGAAGGCGCTTCTCGCACCATCATTCTTACCGAGCGGGAAGTAAATGCCCTTCTGGCCCACAACACCGATCTCGCCGACAAGGTGGCAGTCGATTTCTCCGATGACCTGGTCAGCCTGCGGGTACGCCTGCCCCTTGATCAGGATGTCCCTGTTCTCGGAGGAAAAACCTTGAAGATCAAAGCCGGAGCCCGGCTTGCCTACGAAAACGGGCATCCCATTGTCATGGTCAAAGGGGTAAGTCTGATGGGGATTCCGGTACCCGCAGCCTGGCTCGGAGGAATGAAAAACGTCGATCTTGTGGAGCAGGCCGGAGCAGACACTGGCTTCTGGAAGCAGTTCGCCGCGGGGGTGACATCACTCAAGGTAACAGACGGGGCTCTGCAGATGACTCTCGCAGAATAAAGGATCCCTCGAAACAGCTTGTATTTCGTTCATATTCGAGGGCCAGGAGGGAATTTACCGCAGGCATAACTTTTGATGATATCGGAGTAATAGCGCTGACCTCGACGTCTCGTTCCTCGCTTTGTCGGAGAATAAATTTTTGACTGTAACGAAGAAGAATTCTTTCCTGCAACGCCCACAAAAAAGGCCGTCTTTCCGAAAAAGGAAAGACGGCCTTTTCATGTTCCTGTGGAGCAGAAAATTTACTGCACAGGGAGCGCATCAGCAGGGGTAACGGGCTGCGCCGGGACGTCTGCGAATCCGAGCTCATTGAGACTCTGGTTGACCCGGTCCAGATTATCAATCACCTTGCTGCGAATAACCGATTCAGGATACTTTTGCAGAATGCCCTGCAGCACATCGCGGCTCTCTTCCAGCAGCTGCTTCTTCTCTACAGGATCCTGACTTTCCGTAAAGCGCAGAAAGAGCTGCGCCGCGCGGCTGCGTGCACTCTGTGCCGCCTCTTCAGTCAGCTCCTGAATCTTCACCTCTGCCTTTGCGGCATAAACCGTATCACGCAGGGCAGAAACGGCAGCAATGGCCTCATCATATTTCTCATCACGGGCGAGATTCATCGCATCATTCCAGCGTTTCTGTACATCCTGCCCATCCTGCCCGTCCTGAACATTCTGCACATCCTGCACATTCTGCACATCCTGCACATCCTGCACATCCTGCAGCGGCACAGTCTCACTGCTGCCCGTCGAGGCGAGTTGAATTTCCTCCAGTTTCTTCTTCAGCTGCAGCTGCTGTTCCGGGCTGATGATATCAGCAGGGATTGTCTCCAGCAAATCCTGTGCATCCTGAAACTTGCCCGCGGATTGAAGCTCATTCACCTGCGCGAGGAAATCGTTAAACCACTCATTGGCAAGGTTAACAGAAACCTCTTTGATATAGTCGACATTGGCAGCGACCGGCGAATAGGGGTAGTCGGTGAGAAACTTTTCCGCCTGCCATCTTACGCTGAAACCGTCTTTTTTCGGAATAAAACCAAGGAAATTACGCAGCAGTGCGGAATACTCCGCCAACTCCGGAGAACCGGCAGCGGCACTGTCAAGGATGGAGAGCTGCACCCGGGGCCACTCCTCAAGACGCCCAGGGTTTTCATAGCCCTCGGAGATCTTTTGATACTGTTTACGGGCCGCATCATAGTCAGCAGATGCAGTGTAGAGGTCGGCCAGAACCCGACGCAGAGAAACAAGGTCCATCGCCTGCTCTTTTGAGCTGGACATCCCGTCAACAACCTCGGCATATACCAGCGCCGCCTGTGCTTCCTGATGCAGATACATCAGCGCATTTCCATATTTGATACGCGTTCTGATACTGACCTGAGGTAATAACTCTTCGGGGATCCCCAGCCAGACCTGCACCACCTGCTCATATTCCCCCGCCGCAGAGTTGCGTTCGATAAGATTCTCAAAGTTGGCAAGATCAACCTTGAGCTTCATGCCTGGCAAAGGGACATCCGTCTCCTGGTTAAGCATGGCACCGCAGCTGCTTTCAAGGAAAGAGACATCATTCTTCTGCAGTTCCAGAATCTGCTCTCGGCTGGCCGCTTTTGCCTCACCTTCAGCTGAGAGCATCTGAGAGCTCAGAGTATTGAAGGAATTGAGGATGGTTTGCATGCGGCGAAAACAACGCACCATCTCTTCTGCTTTGTTTTTGCTGAGGTCCGCGCCCGCTGATCTGCGGTCGAGTTCTTTCCAGCGATCGAGCTTGTGGTTATATTCGAGAATTCGCCCGTTGACATAGTCGATATCCGGCATCACCACAGACATCTCTTTCTTTACCGATTCCTCCTCTGTCACATCTCCGGAAAGCTCAGAAGAGGAGACAGCTGGCGCCTCAGCAGGCTGTGAGGGGAGACCGGACCGTTCCATGGCACAACCGGTGAGACCAGTCATTCCGAGGGTGAGAAACGCACTGACTATTATCTTTTTCATATTCGTACCATTCAAAAATTTGCAGGATTTTCAGTTCCGCCTGAAGGATGTCACCGGAGCCCGGCTTCATGTAATATCGGCGCTGTTACAACTCGACGTTCTCCTCTTTGACGATATCTGCGGGTCCACGGTTCAAGGGCTGAGCGCTGGCATTGCTCCAGAAGGGTTTGAAAAAAGAGGTGCCACCGAAGCGACCGAGATTATTCACCTGGCCAAAGGTGCGAATTGCCCGGGTACCGTCTTCCACGATCGTGGCAGGGATGGCAACCCGACCGCCAGTGTCACGATCAACCTTGAGATTGATCTGTCCGAGTTCCGGCCAGAGGATACTCGGACCATACGCTGAAAGCACCTGCGGGTCAAGTTTCTGCACCATGCCGTCCTTCTTGAGAATGACACTGGCGACATCGGCCCATGCAGGCAGAGCGCCGTTGGAGCCACTGATATACACACCGCCGTGACGCATGGAGTCATTGTTGTCAAACCCGACATAAACCCCCACGGCATAACCGCCCTGCAGAGTCATCCCTTTGCCAGAGCTGTCGACCACCGGCACAAAGCCGAAAAAAGAACTGTTGGTGTAATTATTGGCGGTCCCCGTCTTGCCAAGCAGAGGAACCGGCAGGTCGAGTTTTTTCTCCGGATTAATATAGCGCACCTTGTGCCAGGCGTGGTTGCCGGTCCCAAAGAGGATAACATTACTGAGTATGGAGTTGATCTCCATACTGGTCTTCGCATCAACTACGCGGAGGGCACGTCGCATCGGCTGATAGAGGAGGTCACCGTCCGCAGACTCAATATGGTCAATAATGCTTAGCGAATCGGTGCTGTCTTCCACCGAGTCGACACCGCCTGCAAAGGTCCGTCGCCCGCCCCAGGTAACAAGACTGCCACTCACTATTGTCTCATAGAGGCGGGTCATCTCAAAGGGGGTAACCACGTTGGAGCCGAGGGGAAAGGAGAGCACCGGCTGCAGGTCGCTGCTGACGCCCATTTTATGACCAAGTTGAACTACATATTGCAGTCCGAGCGCGACGCGAAAATCGGGGATATTCTCCAGAATTTCAAAGTCATAGGGACGCCTGCCGGAGAGTTCAGCCAATTCCTGTTGAAACTGTTTGTTGACCCTGTCGACGGCGTAATTGCTTATCCCGGATGTCCCGACGTGAATGCCATCCCAGAAGAGACGCCGTTCAGTATCACTCATCTTCCCCAGATACTGTAAGAGACTGTCTCCGTCAAAGAGGACCATGTTTTCTGTACTCTTCGGCGAAAAGTAGAACTCACCGTCAATCATCCCTTTATAAAGAGGACCATGAATCGGTTGATGCGTTTCAAAGAAGCCGAGATCATGTGCAAGCTCGGTGGATACTGCCGTCTGAAAGGCTTCAAGGGGCTGTCGCCCCTGCTGCAGCTGCAGATAACTCTGCCCCAGCACATCCCGTCGCTTAAACAATTCCCCTCTCTTCTTCGCGTCAGATGTCTGCTCGATCTGTTCCTGTAAAGAGTTGGAGAGGGCCGCAAAATTAACGCCATACGGAAGATCGCGCAACTGTTCATACTCAGCCCCCATGCCGTCAAAAACGAAATCCGCCTCCAGGGCCTTTACGGCACGGTTATACGCTGCTGTTTCGAGGGTATTTCTACCAACGTTGATGCCAATAGTTTTCTGCATGCGGGTGACGTAGGCGCGGTAGGATTCAGTGGCACCACTGCTCTCCTTCTGCGGTGTCAAACCAAGCTGATCGGCCACTTCCCGAAACTGAGCGCGATTGAGTTTGTCACAGAGATGATCAAGCAGCCAGATGGAAGCAACGTTTTCAGATTTCACCCCTGCCCAGTTCATCGAAACCTCGGAAAAGGGACTGTGGTGGTCAGGCCGGGGAAAATAGGGTATCCCCTGATAGTTAAAAACGCTCCGGGCATTGCGCAGCAGGTCGGCAGAATTCCACCCGAGCTGAACCGCCGCCGTATAGACAAGGGGTTTAAAAGCCGATCCCATGGTTCGGCGGGCGTAGAAAGCGCGGTTAAAGAACCTGTCTTCTGTCCCTCCACTCATGGAGATAATGCGCCCGTCCCGCACCACGATTGCCGCCCCCTGAATCTTCGGATAGCGGGCCAGAGCGAGTTTGAGTTCGCCTTCACGAACCGTCTCACCTTCTGCCTTTTTAGTCTCGGGAGGAGCTTTTACCACCCGAACCCAGACGCGGTCACCGGGCTGAAGTTCTTTCAGCAGTGCCACGAAATCGCCTTTTTTCGCCTCTGCCCCGCGACTGTTAAGGTTAAAGCGCGCTCTCCCGGTGGCAACGTCAGCAAGGCCATCCTGGTCAATTATCCCCACCCCGAGTTTTTTGTCGAGAGTAACAGAAATCTGCGTCTTACCGCCCTGCGCTCCCACTTCGCGGATAGTCCCCAGGAGAAACGCACCCGGTTCAACCACCGAATCGCCGGTATAATCAAGGGCAGCAAGCTCCTTCTGCACCGCGCTGCGTTTATAATCACGGATGTTGACATCCACGTTGGAGAGATGGCGCCGCAGGGAGAAGAGTGTCTCTTTCTGCAAATCCTTATCTATTGTTGTTACAACGCGTACCCCGGAGGTGGCAATGTTATCTATATTATGACCGGCGAGGGCATCAAGCACCTCATCGGAGGAGACGGCATCCCGCACCAGCTCCATGACATAATCCAGCGCATAACCGACCTTGCCATGTTTAAACTCAATGGGGTGAGAAATTGCCTCATCGCGGGTCGCCTGATCAATCATACCCAAATCAAGCATTTCGCCCAGCACGTAACCGAGACGGATCTGCGCCCGTTCTCTGGCCAGTGCCATACCCTCTTCCGTTTTCTTGCGAAAAGGATTGTAGTAATTCGGACGTTTAACACTGCCGGCAATAAAGGCGCACTCGACGAGGGAGAGATCCTCCGCTTTTTTGTCAAAATAGTAACGGGCGGCTATGCCAAGCCCGAGCCCGTTGCCACTGACATAGAACTGATTGGCGTAAAACTCAAAGATCTGTTCTTTGGTGTAAAAATGTTCAAGACGAAGAGCACGGATCAGTTCCTGCACCTTGGCCTCGTAGGAGCGTTCCGATCTTTTGAAAAGGTTCTTGGCGGTCTGCTGAGTGAGGGTGGAACCGCCCTGGACCACTCGACCTGCCTGGATATTTTTTACCATCGCCCGCAGGATACTTTCAGGATCAAATCCCGAGTGCTCAAAGAAACGGTTGTCTTCGGAAGCGACGAGAGCATTGACAAAATCTTTAGGAATGTCTTCAAATTTTACATACTGCCGATGTTCAGTATCGAAAAAAACACCGAGGGGCGTTATGCCGTCGCTGTAGAAGACAGGACTCTCCCGACCCAGCAGACTCTGGATGTGTTCAGGCTGGATTTCTCCCTCGGGGTCCTGAACAATTAGATGATGCAGCCAAAAGCCACCGACAGCACCAGCCAGCACCAGCAACAGGAGAAAGAAAAGGGAAAAACGAATAATTGTCTTTATCATTTTGAAGAAGCGGAAATGGGAAAGAAGTAATTGAAGGAAGCCGGCCCCTTCATAAAAAGCCGCTAAAAATGTTGCACTTTGTCGGAATATCGGGTTTAACTACAGGTCTGTTGTTTGTCAATATCCCTTGAAATCAGCGGTATTTCAAGATGTTCCATCCCATATTCCGGGTCAAAAGTTTTTCACCTGAGAAATAAGTCAGTAAGTAGATTTAGAAAAAAAATTCTTTTTTCATACTTACTCCATGCCGCTGTGAAACTGAATTATGTACCAACTTTACCTCTGGAACTCAACACCCGAGTTTATTTTACAACTCCTTTACTCACATAAAACACAACTGACATGCAAAAATGCCACCTGCTGCAGCTGACCTGTGCTACAATCCTCGTTCTTCCGCTCATGCTCAGCGGTTGCGCCTCTTTGGATAAGGATTCCACCGCTGATCGTGCTTGCCCGGTCACCAGCCACTACGTGTCCTCCAACGCAGTGGATTCCTCTACAGAGGAAGAAGACCCGCTGGAAGATGCCGAATCTACACATGATATTGCCGAAGAGGTGGAGGCGCTCTCCCAATCCGGGAACTGGGAATCGCCCGATGTTCAACTTGCCAGCAAGATGGGCCAGGGGGAAGTCAAGGAAAAGATTTACGACTTTCCGGTGGAGTTGAATAATCAGGTTCGCACCTATATTCATATTTTTCAAACCAGTCAGCGCCAGGATTTTGTAAAGAAACTCTGCCGATCAGGAAGATATCTCGAAATAATGGAGAAGGAGTTTGCTGCCTGCGGTATCCCCACAGATCTCGCATATCTCTCCATGGTAGAAAGCGGTTTTAATCCCGTCGCCCGTTCCCAGGCCAACGCCGTAGGGCTGTGGCAGTTCATGGCCAGTACAGGTCGCATGTATAACCTCAATGTAACAAACTGGGTTGATGAACGCCGCAATGTGAAAAAATCAACCCATGCCGCCGCCAGCTACCTCGGTGATCTCTATCGTGATTTTGGTGACTGGCATCTCGCGGTTGCCGCGTATAATGCCGGCCCCGGAAAGATCCACAGCGGGATGCGCAAATACGATGTCAATAATTTTTGGCCTCTCGCCGCCGAAGACCACCTGCAGATGGAAACAAAACGGTATGTACCCAAGCTCATCGCCACCATTCTCATCGCCCGCAATCCCGAGAAATATGGATTTGGCAGTGTAAAGCTTGAGAAGCCGCTCAATTGGGATACCATCACCGTCGGACCCTCCATGCGCATGGATGCCGTGGCCCTCGTCGCAGGGACCAGTGCCAAAAAAATTCGTCAGCTGAACCCGGAACTGCGCAAACCCATGACTCCTGCAAGTGTCGCAAGTTACCAGTTAAAAATTCCCGCAGGCACGAAGGACGTGGCGATGTCCAATATGAAACGCCTGCACACCATCGCCACTACAGATTTCAAAGATCACAAAATCAAGGCCGGTGACACCATCGCTTCAATCTGTAACAGCTATAACATCAACACCACCACCCTTCTCAGAGTCAACAATCTCACCAGCAACCATCTCACCCCCGGACAAGAGCTGCGTATTCCTTACAGTACCTTCACCAGCAAAATTTTGCCCAGGGGGTCCAGCAACGCGATGCTGGCATCCAAAGACAACCTGATCCTGTACAAGGTTAAATCCGGAGATACCATTAACGGTATTGCTCATAAATATCACATCCCGAACACACTCCTCGTACAGTGGAACGGACTAAAGAGCAAAAACAGTCTCCACGTGGGGAAACAACTCGCACTTTTCATTGATCAGGCCGGTCACGCTGACCTTTCCGGAATTAAAAAGACTGGGGACGTCACCAAAGATATCGTAACCATCGCCGCCAGCCAGCCGAAAAAATACACAAACGACCGGGAAACAAAGCACGGAGTGCCCTTTATTGCGGCGGTGCAAAAAAAGATTCTCAATCCCCGCAGTCATAGATCTCAAATTGCCATGGCCGACAGTGCCCTGCAGTTGTACCACGTGCAGAATGGCGATTCGCTGTGGATGATTTGTCTCAAATTTCAAGTATCCTTAAATGATCTCAAGAAATGGAATGATCTGACAAATAACCAGATCCACCCCGGCCGCACCCTCAGAATCAAGCGCGGGTAAGCTTCTTCTGCCCCACCTTTTATGCAGGCCGTCCCGGAGAATGCAGATACGCCTTGCAGAAAACTACTCGGCGGTCTATTTTGACGCAAATTATCTGGAATAGAAGGAAGGGCATCGGCTTTTCTCCCCGCTTTTCGTCTTCTTTTCAGAGATTCCCCCCTAAATCCGGGACAATTTTCCCCTCGACTTCAATGCTCTCCGGTACTTGCCTGCCGTTACCCAGAAGGCCCACCCATGAACACCACTGACACCGTTGCAGAAATGCCATCTTCTCCCTTTCCAGCACATCAATACGGCCGGGATGTCCACGAAGTGCACTGTGGTGATAATACCATCCTTCTCATCGGGACTGCCCACATTTCGCAGGACTCCGTGGACCTGGTCACCGAGGTGCTCACCAGAGAGGAACCGGACTGCGTTTGCCTTGAGCTTGATGAAAAACGCTACCAGGCGATCACTCAGGAAAAGGTGTGGAAAGAGCTTGACCTGAAAACCGTCATCAAAAACAAGCAGATCTCGGCACTGATCGTCAACCTGATGATGGCCAGTTACCAGAAACGCCTCGGCGGAAAAACCGGTGTGAAACCAGGTGCGGAACTGCTCACCGCCGCAAATATTGCCCGAGAAAAGAACATCCAGATCTCACTCTGTGACCGTGATGTACGCATTACCTTGCGCCGGGCATGGAAATGTACGCCCCTCTGGCGCAAGGGCTGGCTCCTTGCCAGCCTCTTTGCCGGTATTTTTGAGAAGGAAGAACTTTCCGAGAAACAGCTTGAGGAGATGCGCCACAAAGATGTCCTTGATGAAATGCTCAGTGAGATGGGAAGCAGCCTGCCAGAACTGAAGAAAGTATTGATTGACGAACGTGACACTTATATTGTTGAGAAAATAAAGGCTTCTCCGGGCAAACGCTTTGTTGCGGTGGTCGGTGCAGGCCACGTGGCAGGAATGCTGAAGAAGTTTGATCAAGATAATCGCGATAAACTCGTAGAGATTACAGCTATCCCCCCCATCTCCATCGGATTTAAGGTGGCTGGCTGGAGCATTCCGCTCCTCATTATCGGCTCCATCATCGCCATCGGCTGGCGCGAAGGAATGGAAGCAGCAGGCAGCAATATGCTCTACTGGTTCCTGGCCAACGGAATTCCTTCGGCCATCGGCGCAGCTCTTGCCTTTGCCCATCCACTGACAATTCTTACAGCCTTTCTCGCAGCTCCCTTCACCAGCCTTACTCCGGTGATCGGAGCGGGCTATGTCTGTGCCTTCACCCAGGTGTGGCTGCAACCGCCGGTGATCCATGAGCTTGAGACATCCAGCAATGATATTGCCACCGTACGTGGCTGGTGGAAGAACCGCCTGCTGCGTATTTTCCTCGTTTTTGCCTTCTCCAGTATCGGTTCTCTCATTGGAACCTGGGTGGGCGGAATAAAAATTTTTAAAGGACTTGTCGGCTGAAAAAGCAGACAATGCGACATGGAACTACTGAAAAAACCCAAAAAGAAAGAGAAACTGGCACCGGCTCCGGAGATCAACTCAAAACAACGACAATATCTCAAGGGACTTGCTCATCCACTCAACCCGCTGGTACAGATCGGCCGGGAAGGTTTAAGCGAAGGCCTTATCGAGATGGCCAGCAGCGAGCTCTCCCGACGGGAACTGCTTAAGGTGAAAATCGCTCAGAACAGCGGTCTGGAAAAGGACGAAACGGCCAATCTTATCGCCGAAAAAACCCATGCGGCAATGGTTCAGCTTATCGGCAAAACCATCATCCTCTACCGTCCCAACCCCAAACTCGACAAAGAGAAACGCATCCGCCTCCCTAAATAAAGGGAGAAAGG
>Ga0172378_10002575_pt1 | contig 17048 bp, 29 predicted proteins | sample GrowelOW332metaG_FD_119755 | JGI IMG/M metagenome (GOLD analysis project Ga0172378, IMG submission 119755) | Groundwater microbial communities from an aquifer near a municipal landfill in Southern Ontario, Canada - Pumphouse #3_1 metaG | ecosystem: Environmental > Aquatic > Deep subsurface >... | reverse complement strand
TAAAAAAATGATAAATTGCTTTGATTGTGCAGATAGTTTCGATTGTACTAATTGCACTAATTGCACAGCGTGTCATCATTGCTTCGAGTGTCAAAATTGTATGAAATGCACTAATGAATATTATGAATTTGGCAAATGGCAAGAATAAAATTGGAGAAACAAAATGAACAAACAAGAATTAATAGAAGGTATCGTTGAATTAAGCAACGATTATCAAAGTGCGATAAAAGATATTGGAATATATCAAAAACAAATACAAGAATTACAGTCAACTATTAAAACGCTAAATAGATTAAATGGAGAACAGCAAAACGATATAGAAGAATTGAAAAGAGAAGTAAAGTGAAATTCATAATCAAAGAACGGACATTAGAAGAATCTATAATACATCTCGCAAAGAATACAACAGTAGGCAATAGTAGAAACAAAACTTTATATGATTGTTTTAAACCAAAGGAGAAACAAAATGAACAACTTAGAAATACCAAAAATTAAATCAAAGATCGAAATAGGGATGAGTCTATGGGTACTCAATACTAGTAAATACACGGGCGAACTGTATTCAATTACAGAAATAATAGTTACTGGATTTTACTTAAACGAATATAACAACTATATTATTTTATGCGATCGTGAAAGTACATGTGGCTATCAATATTCGGAATTAAGAAAAACTATATTCTTTACATTAGATAGTGCTAAACAAAAAGTAATCAAATTAAAAGCACGTGATATCCTTAATGCTAAATTAGAAGCAGAACAAATAGTACGAGATGAGGAAAACAACAAACGTTGTACACAATGGCTCATTGACCATGGTGATGAATATATAGGTAAAGAAGTAATGGTTAAAATAGGACACGATGATTATCTACATGATACAATTAAGTCATTGCACTCATTACCTGGATCAACAATCAAAGACATTTATTTCTGCGGAAATACTTATTGGAATATCTATAAATTAAAAAGAGAAAACAAGACATGGTATTTCATCACAACAGAAACCAAAATTGCAGATCGTAAAAAATTACACGATAAAGAAGTTGCAAAATACAAAGCCGATATTGAAGCTATTAAAAAAGGAGAAAAGTAAAATGGAACAAGTATTAATTAGTATCAGACCTGAATGGGTCGAAAAGATACTCAATGGCGAGAAAAATGCAGAAGTTAGATTAAATGTACCTAAATGCGAATTACCTTGTGAAGTGTTTATATACTGCACTAAGGGTGGAAAGAAATTACAAGGGCTAAATGGCAAAGCTGTGGCTAAATTTATATTGAATGAAACCGAGCATTTATCTCTTGAAAATATAAAGATATTTGAAAGTTATATGCCTGAATATAGAACTTGTGTACCTGATAAAGAAATGCAATTATATTCTAAAGGCAAAGACATTGATTTATGGCTTATGGACAGCCTAGAAGTATTCGACACACCTAAAGAATTGAGCGATTTCTACAAGAATGGAACATACACAGAAAACGACTATATGTTTATTTGCTCTCCAGTATTTAGTTGGAGTGCAAAAGATATTCGGAGTTTAAAACGTAAAGGTATATTAGATATAAAATCAAGTTATCAAGATTATCTAAAAACTAGAGTAGTTACTCACGCACCGCAAAGTTGGTGCTATGTTAAGGAGAATAAAAATGTACAATGAAAATTTAAGGCTGGCAAAGTTGTTGGAATATGTAGATAAGGAATATATAACTTTGTTTGACAATTATGATGAAGTAACCGTTTATGGATTTAATGAAATTATAAAAGATATGTATCGTTACGAAGTTGTTAGAATTGCACCAGGTAGCCATTGCGTTAATATTTACGTTACTAAAATTGAAGAAAGGATACCGAGATAAAATGGAAAAATTAGAATTAGGGGAAACATATAAATATATGGTAGAAGCCAGATACGTTTTCGACAAAGCAATATGTAATCACAAGTTCTTTATAGAAGATATTGAGTTTTCTCAATATAGATTTGAAGAAAATGTATCGGCATTGAAAAGCGATAAAGAAGTAAAAGATTGGGGCGTTGTTTTATACGATGTGAATCATAATATTTTAAAAGAGAAACACAATGAAAGATAGAACAATAGTAACCCTTGCGTGTGTGACTATGCTAGGACTTCTAATAGTTTCCAGCTGTAACAAGAGTGAGGAATTATATGCACACTTAAACACCGAATATGCGAGCAATACTGACACGATTATATTCTATGATTACAATGGTTCAGGGTATTATGATTTATCAGGAGATAAAGAGATATGCGATTATTCAGGTAACAATGTTTATGTTGATACCGAACTATTAGGAACGTTTGTAAATTACTACACGTTTCAAGCAGATAATATTAATTACTTTATGGGGGAGAAATAAATGACAACATTAAAGCAAATTGAAACTATCGGTCGGGAATATGAGGGTATAATCAGGAGTGCGGGATATGGGTTACCTAAAAATATTACTTATGAATTGATTAGAAAACACTCTCGGCAACGTTTCGGTGCGTGTTGGTACTGGGGTGATCCTGACCGTATAACAATTTCTATCAACAGAGACTTAGCAACTGATGAGGGTTTGAGAAACACTATTGCGCATGAGTTAGTTCATGCACTCTATAAGTGCAAAGGTCATCATCACGACAAAGTGTGGAAAGAGTACGCACAGTTTATCGTTGTAGACCTATTAGGGCTCTCCTACGGGGCAACACGTACCTCACAGGCACTATTAGATGTAGAGCCTAAGATTCACGTTAGATTTCAAATGACACCTAAAGGGGTATCGCTACAAAATAAGAGAAGTGTGTATAAAGACCTAACCAAGACTTATGATTTCAAGTCTGCTGAGCATTATGAAAAGACTTATATTAAGCTACAAGAAAAAGGAGTTATTAAATCTTTGAAAATAGGGGATTAAATACCCCTTTTTTTTTGTAAAATTATATTGTATAATAATAATACGATATAGTATTATGTCGCAACTTAATTACTTGAGGAGGCAATTATGGAAATTTCAAAGATGATTTTACGTGCTCCTGATGACGGAGCGGGTGGAGAGGGCACACCAGTACCCAAACCAGTTAAGACTTACAACTTAGACGAAGTAAATGGAATAGTGGGCGAAAGGCTAGCAAGAGAACGCACTGGAATTTACACAAAGGTTGGAGTTAAAGATGAGAAAGAGTTAGTCGACATTTTCGGAAAAGCGAAAACGCTTGCAGAAGAAAATGCTACACTGAAAGCCGAAAATGAGGAATTTAAAGCCTCAAGGGCTAAAGCGGAAAAATTCGATAAGTTGAAAGAAGCAGGAATTGATCCTGACTTCATCGAAATTGCCGCAGGTAAATGGGATGGAGAACAAGATTTGGAGAAATTCACTGCTGAACATCCAAAGTTCAAAGCAGATTATTTTGACAAATTCAAAGGAACTGGAGGCACTCTTGGTAATAAAGGGGGTGGCTTTAAACCAGATGAAAGCCAAATGTCAACTGCCGAATTTATGGAATACAAAAAGAAACAGGGCTAACAAAGTTTAGTCCGGAAATGGAAAATAAATTATGGCAAATACTATAATCACCTCGCAATTAATTGCGAACTATACGTTAAAAGAATTACTTGGTAAAATCACTTATAGACCTTTGGTTTATAGAGCAGAATTATCAAACCAAATCGTTTCAGCAAAGGCAGGCGAAACTGTTAATGTTAAGAAACCTAGTAAATTCAAAATGAAGAGATTTAATGGCTCTCTTATTGAACAAAACTTAACAGAAACTTCGGTCGCTGTTAAATTAGACACTACCGCAGATATTACGGTACCGATTTCATCTAAAGAAATGTTACTTGAAATCAATGACTTCAATGGACAAATTATCCAACCTATTGCTAATGCGTTAGCCGTTGGTATTGACCAATATGTCGCAGCTAAGATATATCAAAATGTACCTACTGCAAATGTAGTCGCTGCAACCGCAACACCTACTAATCTTAAAAATATTACTGCTTTAGGTCTTATCTTAGACCTTGCAAAAGCACCCAAGGACGGTAGAACTTTAGTTCTCTCTCCTACACACAAGCAAAATTATGCACTTACTGATAACCTTTCAAAGGTTTCATACGCAGGCGAGAATATTGCTTTAAGAGAAGCAATGCTTGGTAGAATCTATGGATTCGATACACTTGAATCCTCGTACAATCCAGTCGGCAATGGTGGCGGAACAGTCACAGCAGTTGGACAGGTCGTTGTTGCAGGGGCGGTTGGTGCTAAGACTTTAGCATTATCAAGCGTAGTTCCTGCAACTGGTACACTCAAGGCTGGTGATATCCTTATCATTGACGGACAAATTATCACAGTTGCTACTGACGCAACAGCAGTGGCTGGAGCAATCGCTTCACTTGCTGTTGACCAAGATGAAGTTAATGATTTAGTATCAGCAACATATACCACAGTTGGGGTATCTACCGCTGATGTATCATTAGCATTCTCCAATAGAGCATTCGGCTTAGTCAATGCCGCACTCGAATTACCTATAAATAACCCTCAAGCAGCTATTGCTAGTTATGACGGCATTACTGTTAGAGTATTCTATGGTTATGACCAAGATTCCAAGACTCAGAAACTTTCAATTGATACCTTGTTTGGTTTCGCAAGTTTCTACCCCGAGACTTCAGCTAAACTGGTGGGCTAGTTTAGATTGAATATATCTCCTTTCTTTACAAAGGGCACTTTTAAAAACAAAGTGCCTTTTTTATTTGACAATATGTAAATATCAATGTATATTAATTAGAGAAAGAAGAAAAATATATGGAAAAAAGATTATTCGATTTTGGAAGAGCATTAGATGCATTGAAGTATGAGCATAAGGCAGTTGCTCGCAAAGGTTGGAATGGCAAGAATTTGAGAATTTGTTTTAAAGAAGAATATTCAAACTTGTTATATACTTATGGCAAACATTTAGAAATATCTAATGAAGATACAAAAAAAATTGATACTTGGGTTCCGAGCATTAGTGACTTGTTTGCAGAAGATTGGTACATAGTATAATGGAAGATTATTTAAAGAGAGTTATTGATGAGCAAAAGGAGTTGGAAATTAAACTTAAAAAACTAGAAGATTTTACTCTTTCGGAAAAGTTTAAGGAATTAGACCCCTTTGAACAAAAATTGTTAGAAAAGCAATATTCCGATATGTATTTGTATAATTGGGATTTAAGGGCAAGGCTTGAGTTTCATGGGCATAAAATTGGCGAAGGAATTTAAAAGTCATTAAAATATTTGACACGAATAAAAACGTAGTGTAGAATAATATCAATAGCAAACTTATTGTGTTGCACCACGTAGTAGTGTAATGATATCTAACACAAGGTATGGCTATAACCGCTTATTGATTTAGGCGGTTTTTTAATGCCTATTTATAAATTTATGTATTGTGGTATAATATATTAAAGGAGTATTATTATTATGTTAAAATTTAGTTTTAAGAAGTTTATTGACAAGAAAGTCAAGGGAGAAAAAATCACCATGCCCGCTAATGTGGTTAAGATTATTAAGACCTGGGACGGGAAAACTGTTCATCACTTCGGGAGCAAGAGTACAAGACGTAATGTGTTCGGAGAAGAGTGCTATATCCTAGTGGGTACCGAGAAGATTGCGATTAACGAGGAGTTCAGTACCAATGAATGATATATATTCAGCTCAAACAGGGCTTAGAGCAAATATTACAAAGTCGCTAGGCATTATTATTGGTGTAGCAGGTATGTTGGGAGCATTTTTAGTTTCACTGCTTACAACCGATGACGGAACCGTTGGACTTAAAGAGAAAGCACAAGACCCTTATTTCTGGATAGTCTGGGTTGTTATATTTGCAATTGCTATGACCGTTGTGATGATAACTTACAAAACTACTAAGAAAGACGCTAAGGAAAATGATAAGTTTGTGGCAACCCTGAAATATTACAAAGAGCAAAAAGATGTAGCTATGCCTCACATTGATTTATTACCTGACTTTTGCAACAAGAAGAATAGAGAAATTTATACAATGATTGAGCGTGAAGTTGTTGAAAGTGCGGACTTGAAATATGATGATTTCAAAGCGGGTAAATACGATATTAATAGTTTAGAAAAGTGGCAAATAAAAAGGCTAAAACTTGTTAAAGATATTAAGATTAAGAAGTTAAGGTCAAGAGAGTTAACGCAGGAATATTCGTATTCAAAAAGTAACGCTTATTCATTTTTACCGCAAGATGAAAAGTCAAATGAAAAATCATTTATGACATCTAAAGTAGTTAATCGTGCAATTAACACATTCGCATTTCTATTAGTAGGATCATTGACATTCAGCGCAGATGGCTGGGTATCAGCAATAACTAACTCGCTAGGCATATTGTTCGCTTGGTTCGGGGCGGTTATTTCCGCTAATGATTATGTGAATAATGAGTTACGTAATAGATATATTTCTAAGGGCGATTTACTAGCAGAGTTTAATAGCACAATTAATAATTATATACAGGAGGAAAAAGAGAATGACAAAGATAATAATAACGATAGCGGAGTACCTATTGCACTCGGGGAAGAATCTTGATTTAGAGTTTGCGAATGGTAATAGTGACTCAGGGGTAACTGCTGGCACAATTTATTTGAAAAACGTGTCGCTTGAAACCTATGATTATTTACGCTCACATTACATTATTAAAGATGTAGTAGAGGACGCTGAGTTTATATCCGAATATAAACGTGGCTTGTGTTTGCAAGTAGATTATTTATTGGGTATAGGTGACGGACAATTAAACACTAATCTAGGTATTCAAAAACTAGCACCGAAAGCACGCAATGTGTTTCAAATGTTAGCACTATGCAACAACCAAGAATCCAACGATGTTAACTATTGGGGGTATTAATTATGGCAATCAATTTAAACGTTTCTCACGCTGATACACCTTATAGGGTTAAATACTACGCACACGAGTATTTTAGTGACAGTACCGCTCTTAAATCAACGGATAAGGTCAAAGGGCTATTTTATGCTAAGAAAATGGGCGGAGCAACAAAGACAAGTTATATGACACGTGATAATGCCAAAGTTAAGAAAGTCGAATTGACTATATTCACTCGTGATTTTGTTACCGACTTAGAGCAGGACGATTTTTTATTATTTAATGGTGAAAAATGGATTATAAAAACTATTGTGTCCGAAGATTTAACCGACCACAAGAAAAATTCTATATTCCAAGGTACAACAATTCAGATTAGGAGATAGCAATATGGATTACATAGCAATATATTTAGATAATTTCTTTGTGAGATTAAGGGCTCAGTGCCCTATCGATACAAGCAATATGTTAAAACACATAGCGTTAGATGAGCAAACTGAAAAATATGCTGAAATTACTATTGCAGCACCAGCTAAGACTGGCGATTACTCTGGGTATGTAAATTATGCTAGAAAATCTCCGCACAAAGGTTGGGTCGAGGACGAGATTAAAGCAGCGAATCATATTGTAGAATCCAATATTAATTACGATATATATGAGGAGGGTTAGAAAATGAATCTAGTAGATTTTATAGCAGAGCATTTACCTGATGACTATTCGTTTAAAATTACAAAAGAATTAAGTTTTGAGTTTGAGGATAATTGTGATAATGCTATTTTAAAAACTCAGCAAGGTAAACAATATCAAAAAGGCGTAATTATGCCTGTGTTTTTAACTATAATTACTAAAGATACCAACACAACTGTTGATATTTGGAACGCTTGGGTTAAGGAAGTATCCGACAAAGACTACCAAGAGGGTACAAACAATTTTTATATGATATTCCAAACACCGAGTGTATCACAAGTTTTTGATGAGCATAGTGCTAACTTTTATTCTACTATTAGTATCATAGGAACTGTTGTTGTTACTGAGAATGTAATGGATATTAAGAAACTAGAAATTGACGGAGATGAAATTACTGTCAATGACTGGACTTATAAAATGACAAACACTATTGACAGTGAACAACCTGTTGACGGAAGTGACGATTTTATCAACACTAGCGAAGTTACTGCAAGTATAATAAATATGCAGGTAACAACTTTCAACGAAGATTATGCAACCATTAGACAAAAGTTAACTAATATGCGTAAAAATATAGTTAGTCCTAATAGTACATTCCATATCAAAGTTACATGGTCGGATGATTCATACGAAGAACACGATATGAAGTGTACAAGTCAGGCTTTTCAAAAAACTAGGGGCTCAATACTTTTAGTAACTTTAGACTTCGCTAAATAAGGAGAACGATTATGGCAATTAAAATTCAAATTGTAGATGATACCGCAGGTGGAAATTCCACTGTTAGTGCTGATACTGCTGAATCAGACTCTCCTTTAACAACCAAAACAAGTGATAGCAAGGTATCAGGGAAAAAGAGCGTTACAAAATCAATGATGTTAGGTTTTTTTACAAACCAAGCTAAATCGTGGGCTATTGCAGGTACCCAGGCTTATACCAAATATACGGGTAATTCTAAGTTACAACAAAAGATAGATATGGCGCTAAACGCTGTGGGTAATGTAACAACGATAGGTGCTGGATTATTAGCGGGTGGAGTACCAGGGGCTTTTGTTGCTGTGGGCACAGTGGGGGCTCAATACGCTATGAGCGAGTTTCAAAATCAAATGGAGATTAAAACTAGCAATAGGTCTATTAGTATATACAATAGAGGTCTAGGTACTCGGAATATAAATGGAGGTAGATACGGTGCATAACTCAATAATTAAATTATCAACCAGTACAGACTTTTCAACTGCAACAACAGTGCTCTATGAGAGTGGCAGTTTTAAGCGTGTAAGCAACTATAATAAAATCCTTGACAATTCAGAGTTAATCTTAACTAGTCAAAATTTGCAAACTACTATTGACTTAGTCAAAGAGGGGTTGTGGGTGTGGGTAGATAGGGAACTGAAATACATTGTTGACACATATAAGAAAACAAGAGTTAGTAACTTAGGTGGAGTTTCTAAGCGGAAAGTTACTTTGAAACTAGTCAGCCTTTCTATTATTTTGCAAAAAATAATTATGCCGAACAAGTCTATAAGTCAACCTATCGCAACTGGTTCAACTCAAAAAACAGTTAAGGGCGAAATGGAGAAACTTGTAGAATTATATGGTTCGCAATATAAAGGGTATACTAATTGGCTAGTAAATTATCCTGACAGCGACGAAATAGTTGACGAGTATAAATGGACACAACCCACTTTATTTGAAGCGCTTTGTGACCTTGCTAGCGACGCTAATTTAACACCTCGAGTTGGATATAATTCAACTAATGATTTATTTATTATTTACTTTGACACTTTGACAAATGATGAGGGTGAGCAATTTGACGATAGTAAATTAAATGGGCTAGAAATTAATGGCTCGCTAGAAAATAATCCAGGCAGAATGGTTAATATTTTATCCAGTGTTGTTTCCAATAGATATATTCCAGAAAAGAACTTATATCTTAAAAGTGATATTGGAGTTATGGACGATTTAGATGATTCCGCATATATTCCTACCGCTTTTGGCATTGAAGATATTTCGTCAGTACGAGTTAAAGGAAATTTAGCTGACGCTGGCAATAGCCACGCAGCTGGATATATTGAATATGATATAACTGACTACGTGCTAGAACATTCTGTGTTCAATTCTTTGCCTACTTACGGAGGCTTTGCGTCAACAATTACGGATATATACAATTATGCTAATGGTAATATTTATTACGATTTAGGTGAAAAAAATATCCAAGGGATTAGAACTCCATACAAATTGGCACTTAGCTGGGGCGGCGGAACTTTTACTATTATTAATATTTTAAACTATATGTCTAAATTTGTTACTGGTGGAAAAGTTATAACTGATATTGCTCTTGTAGAGGGTCAATCTTACAATGTGTTTAATAATGATGATGAATCTAATTTGGTTTACGATATAACTTATAAACCTATATTTAATATGCGATATGACATTACTAAAGATACTGGGTATGGTTCCATGGTGCAAAATCAGAGTGATTCCTATGTGAGTTTTAGCAATTATGAAACACAACAGCAAGATATTATGAATCGACTAGGTAGCGAGGAAGTTATATTAATGGGTCAGATTTTTGAAGAGTCCGACTTGCCTGAAAATGGAATGTTATATGGTGAGAAACTAATCGTACAAACAACTGTAATCGAGTTTAAGAACCATTATAATTTCATGTGTATTGCAACCTCAAAGTTTAATCGAGTTGATAGCGACGCTGTAATCAACACTAAGAAACGTTTTTGGCAAATCAATACCGAAAACATTGTAGAGCGTAACGAATTTTATCAACTAACGGCTTTCACTCAATCTATTTTTGATGACACCTTGAGATATTGCAATTATTTTTTATTGAAAACGTATGATTCTAGTGACAACCTTTTGCAACAAGTTTACATGCCTATGTTAAAACAAAAGATTACTGATAGTAAATATTTATTATCGGCAAGAACGTTAGACAATAAATATGTCGGAAAGCGAATTGTAGAAGACGGAACAACTAGATATATAGAGGGTGTATTTTATACCGATGAAGATACAGGAGAGTTTGACCATGCAAATTTATTAATGGTTAATATTACAAGTACTGATTTTGACGACTGGAAACAATTTCCTCAATATTCAAGTGCTTTGCCTTATACCGCTTACGATGATATAGAAAATGTTATTAAGTATAAGGACTCTGGGGAACAAATTGCTTTTACTATCGAATATAGTATATAATAATAGAAAAAAGGAGTGACAAATATGACTGAAATTAATTATAACACCATAGACAAAACTTATGATATTATCTCGCTAGATACCTTAGTGCAAGGTTCGAGCGATACCAACTATGTAAAAGTATGGTTTGGAACTTATGTTGATAGCGTTTTTACAGCGGATACAACACTTGTTGATGATACTGATTTACAAGTAGGGGGAATTTTTACTAGACCTGACGGCACTACTACATGGCGCTTAACTTTTGTACCGCAAACTGACGGCTCGTTTTTAAACGAGATTGATTCATGGGATTTAGAGCAAGCAGGTACATTATATTTAGATATTCAAAAAAAGGTGCTTACAACAAGTGCGATAGATTCATATAGCCGAGTAAGTTTATTGATCCATGAGGGTACTTACTTAGATGAAGATACTTTTGAATTCACTTTAGCTGATTATGATAATTTTTGGTTCTTATTAAATAATAAAATAAACTACGCAAACCTAATCGAAGTCGCAACTTATGATGACTTACCTGAAACAGGTGTTACAGGTATAATTTATTCAGTGCTAGATACTCTTAAAAATTACCGCTGGAATGGTACCGATTATATATTTATATATTTAACCACTCGCACTATTGAGGAAATTAATACCTATATAGACGCCTATTGTGATACTTGCCAAGATACGTTAGAAACATATATAGACGCAAAAGTTGCGGAATTTAACCCTATGGCATTCAATTCAGCAACCGAAGCCGAGATAGAATTTTTGACAGCAAATAATGGTATTTATGTCGCCAGTGATACTGGATATATTTATGTGTGGAGTGATACAAATAGCATATATAAGCAAGGCGCATTATTATATGACCCTGCAACAGTAGCATTATTAGCAAGTGCAAATACGTTTACAGGTAATAACAGTTTTAAAAACAACGTAGTTTTCCCTCAAATATCAAAAGAAATAGCAATGAATATTGACAATGCGTCAGTAGATATAACGGCTCTTGGTAGCACAAAATATTCTATTGATAATATTAAGCACACTCCAAACAACGGCACATTACGTACATATACTTTCCCTGACAAAGATGGCTTATTCGCAACGACAGGTGATACTGACGCACTTGATACTAGAGTAACTACTAACGAGGGAGATATAGCCGAAATTTTAGATGGTACGCAAGCAGTTGGTATTACCAACGCTTTAAATGGCGATATAGTAAATTATGGAAACTTAAATAAAACAATACTAGGAAATTCTTATAATATAATAACGTCTGAAGAAGTATCTGTCACTAATCCTGGTTTTGATTTCACCACTGACGTAACATCTCCTGTAGAGTTGAGATTTAAGTTTAATATTGTACTGAATAAAACTTTAAATCACTATGTATATCCATACATACGTTATAGAAACTCTGGCTCTTACAAAGACACTTTACTTCCAACTATTCAAACAACTCAGACTGTTAACGAGCCTGTTGTAATAGATAAAACTATTACCACTACATTAAGCAATATATTAACTTACAAAATATACTTTACAGGTTCAAACACGTTAGAATTAGATTTGAATATTGAAAATCTAGAAATATATGCCGATGGAGTTAAACTCGATGTTGGTTTTACAGCAAATGATTATACTACTGACACCAGCGAAGATATTTCTTACTTGGCGACAAAAGCTTGGGTAGATGAAAATTATGTTGGAATAGAAACTACACCCACTTATGATATTGCAAGCATGGTGCTTCCTAACTTTTACAATGTATTTGATGATAGCGCAAATCCTCAAAATTTAACATATTCAATTTTTATCGATTATATGTTAACTGACGATTTTAATGACGCTTTATTTTCAAATGGTAGCGACCACTATAATATTTATCAAAATCTTACCCAAACTGAAGATGTAGAAACCGAAACAAAAACCTTATCTTTTTCAAGTGATAGTGCAACTATTGCTGATACTGATATCAACATAATTTCAACAAAAGCAAGTGTTCAAAATATAGATACTAGAATATTGGTTATTGGAGATAGCGTAACCGATGGATATGGGGCAGAAGGAGAAACATATCACAATCAATTATATAAAAGAATTAAAGAAGAAGATGTTAACTTTTCAAGAACAACTAATATTGAGTTTTTAGGAATAAGAAATGTTACTTATTCATTTAATTATTTAGGAAATTCTTACTCAAAACTTATTTGTGACGAGGGTAGAAGTGGCTGGGGATTAGTAGAGTATTATAAAGGCGATTTTACTACCGATAGAAATCCTTTCTATGATGGAGATTTAACAACTGATTGTAAGTTTAGTATTAACAAATGGATTGAACGTTATAGAACAATGGACGATACGGGTACTAGACTCGCTATTGGTGACGCAACTCTTGGTACTGAAATCACTTCTGCTAACTTAAATACAATTAATGTTGCAACTCCTAATATCGTTGTCATAAATCTTGGACATAATGATTTTTATAGATACAGTATATCAAGATTCTTTACTTATTATGAAGAAATTTTAGCGAAAATTAGAGAAGAGTTGCCTAATGCTTATATTATAGTTATGGTTACAATGCCCTTATTATATTGCTATCATAAAGAATTTTATCCAAATTATGAAACCGAAGATACTTCAAAATATGATAGCGTGAATTATTACAATAGATATAGAGAAAACGCGGTGTATTGGAAAAATTTTGTTTCTACTAATACCGATGATAAGATTTTAGTACTTCCAGAATTCAATATAACTCCTACTATAAATTCATATAGATGGGAAATTCAAGAAAATTATATGGGCGAAAATACTTATAAATATAACCACTACTATGGACACGCTCATCCTTACATACCTGCTCACAATATATGGGGCTATCAGTTATATGCTATGTATAAATATATAATGAAACTAGAGGAGGTTTAAATTATGATTATTAATCAAACACCGATTAGTTCGATGGTGTCATAATGATTAGAAAATGGATAAACTCGGCTAAACAAAATGAATTTGTCAAAAGAGAAATCTCGAGATTTAAACTCATAAAAGCCGAGCCTAACCTGTTTAAGAAAATACTAAAGTATTTCCTTGAATGGGCTATCATGCTACCTTGCTTTATATGGTACAATAGGCACGATACAGCGCTTATGATTAGTTGTTTGGTATCATTTGCCCTAACTTCAAGTTCGGTCTGGATACCCGCTCTAATTGCTCTATTTAAAAGCGGTTGGGTTGCTATGATTAGTGTTGCAACAACAGGGATAGGGATATGGAATTTACCAGGTACACCATTCTTGTTAATCACACTCGGGTTAGGGCTGGCGATAAAGGCTGGATATGTTAAAATTACTACAAGGAGGAAAAATATATGAATGAGATTCTAATTAAGGTTGAAGATAATGTTAACTCTTTCAAAGAGGGTGATGTTTTGGTTTACACTAAAAAGAAAGTTTTTAAAACGGTAAACATTAATGACATTGTGGATAAAAAGTTATCACCTTTTACAGCCGAAAAAGATAAGATTATAAATGAACTTAAAACTGAAAAAGAAAGTTATAAGCATATGCTAACTAACTGTGAAAAGTTAATTGATAGTTTAGCAAAAGCATTAGGAGGAAAAAACAATGGATAATTTAGCAAACATAGACTGGATGTCTCTAGTTACCGCTATACTAGCTAGTTCAGTTGTTACAGGCAGTTTAACTGGATTCTTATACAAGTTATTAAAGAAGATTAAAATTAGCGACACAAGCGCTAAAATAGCTTCGGCTAAAATAGTTACAACTGCGACTGAATTAGCAACTAAGCAAAAAACTGAAAATGAAGCTATTACCGAGTTAAAAGATACAATGACCGAAATGGTTAAAAACACCAAGGAACTAGAAGCGATTTACACTGATTCATTAACCATTGTTAACACCAGCATTAAGTTATTAACCGAGACTAAACAAATTATTAACGATTTTCAAAAGGAGGACTAGGCTATGATATTTAATAAAATATTTATGCAAGCAATTAAGAAACTACCCCTAGCGGTTAGAATCACAATTATGTTTGCTATGGCAGGCTTAGTTGCATTTTTGGTAATCGAGGGAGGTTCAATGTGAAAAAAATAATAAAAATACTAGTTACATTCTTACCTGTGTTATCTTATATCCTGTTTGCGCAGATTTTATTTCCTGATAAGTATAGCAACTTTGATGAAGTTTACTCTGCTAATGTTGTGAATGTTATTAATGAGAATGATAGCGCTATGGAAATTACAGAGCGGTACCAAGAAAATAATTTATATTATTTGGAAATAGTAACAACTCCTAAGATTACAATTGAAATGTATACCGACATTTATATCAATGGTACAAACTTTGAAAATGAAGCCTTAACGGTTAAAACCGATTCTAACAACATTCTTATTGAGTCTAAGAGCAAGATTAATATAACAGGTGCGGTTGCACTAGAAGAGGTTAACGCTGCCATAGCGATTAATAACGTATCAATATCGGTCGGCACTATACTAGGAATCCTGATTCTATTTGGAATCATCAAGTCTGAATTTTCTACCGAGACCAAGATTACGATCAATTTAGCTGTGATGACAATTGTGTTTTATATGCTAAGTTCTATTGTAACAGACATATTCTGGGTGCTATTGACCGCTGACGCAGGTTGGGTAGCAGGGTTAGGTATAGGGTTAATACCTAGTAAAAAAGATAAAAAGACTAAAAAACGTACCGAAAAGTTAGATAATTTCCTCGGTAATGTATAATAATGTATAAAGAGTGTACCTTTTGCGCTCTTTTTTTGTGCCTAAAAACTCCTATCAATACTATACTTATGTATATTTATGTATAATATGTATATATTTGTATACGTATGTGTAGATATATAAATAATTATGTAGCCCAACTATTATACATAAGATACATAAAGGTACATAAGTTAACAAAAGTAAAAATAAAAGTTGACAACGTATATTGAGCGGTGTAAGATATTGGTATGGAAAGGGTTACTCGAATTGAGAACCAAGAGGTAAATACAATGAAATACATTTTAAGAATTACAGTTACTAAGGGCAAAAGAGTTGTTCACGAAATTGAATATGAATATTCTAGCTTTGAAGAAGCGAGCCACGAGTTAGACGATTATAAAAACTTATGGCATAAGGGTGGCAATGTCTTTGAAGCACATATTGGTGCTGAAAGGGAGCCTGAAAACGAATATGCAACATATGCGAGAGATTGCGAGCAATATGCAGAGCCTAGTATGGATGACCCGTGCGATTACTAGGAAAGGGGGTGAAATTAAATAATCTATGGCAGGGTTAATCGCCCTGCTAGTTGGTTGAAAGGAAAGGTAATAAAAATGAAAAAAATTTACATAATAAAAACCATAGACAAAATTAATGATGACCGTATAGAAAATTACAATGTGTTTTACAGCTATCCAGGATATTTGGAAACGCTAAAAGAAGATAAACAAGCGCAAGGTTTTGAGGAATTAATACCAGAAGCCTTATACAACGATTATGTTTTTGGCGATGAACTAACATCGTTTGACGCATATATAAAGATTATAGGAGATAAGTTTACTAAATAGGTACCTGATGACCTTAAGAGTCAGGAGAAATGGAAGTAAAAATATGAAAAAATTAATAAGTCTATATAAAGAGATTGCAGAGTTTAAAAGCAATGGCGGTAACGTTTGCATTAAGTCTGATATGTTGCATTGTGATAACGCTAATATTGACGATATAACTACTTGGGGTCGGCACTATATGAACAACATGATAGTTGAATTTGTTGAACTTACAGGTCAAGGCGGTAATAAATTTATGACTATTTATTTGAAAAATATGAGCGAATTAGAATATGACTTACTCGAAAGATATTTAGAAGTTAAACCTAATATGGTTATTCGCAAATGCTCGGTTACACCTAGCGGTAAAATTATAAAATTATAGATTACAGCCCACCCTATCGGCTTAAAGGTAGGGAGAAAGTGTGATGACATGAAATACAAATATATAATTTACATAGTTACTAATAATAACAAAGTGCGTGAAAGCGTATGGATAGGAGAAAAATTTGAAAAAGATGAACTTGGAGACTTTAAGCAACTAGCGCTTAACATGTATTATGAATTTGTAAAATGCGCTGTGAATTGCAAAGTTCAATTAGTCAAAGCCGAAACAGACAACTGGTATTGGAATACTAAAAAAGTTGTTATAGAACAAGAGATTAACTATTAGGTACCTAGCCACCTTGAGTGCTAGG
>Ga0172378_10002574_pt1 | contig 17049 bp, 7 predicted proteins | sample GrowelOW332metaG_FD_119755 | JGI IMG/M metagenome (GOLD analysis project Ga0172378, IMG submission 119755) | Groundwater microbial communities from an aquifer near a municipal landfill in Southern Ontario, Canada - Pumphouse #3_1 metaG | ecosystem: Environmental > Aquatic > Deep subsurface >... | reverse complement strand
TGCAAATATCTTAATACCATCAATACTATTTATTCCATCAATTTTGAAACGCAAATAGTATATATCTGAAGGAATTCCAACAACACTATCATCACAAAAAGCATAAAAATCATATATACCCCAAATTAGTTGTTGTTCTGTGTCGGTATCCTCTAATATCGAAGCATAATGCGTTTCTATTTCCGTGTCTGTGTTACGCTCTATTCTAAGAACAGTATTTGGGTCAAAACCGATCGTAACATCACTTGGTAATATTAACTGTCCATCATTAACTCTATTGGTTGTGTTTATTTGTTTTGCCTTTATAGTTAGCGTAGCAGTTAAGTTAAGTGGCATATAATTCTCTTTTACTATTTGCGCCACAATAATATATTTGCCTGGTTCTAATAAATCTAAAGCACTGTAACTAATGTCTAATTCCGACCAAATATTCTCATCATAATTTACTATTATTGAATGTGGTTTGTTATCATAAAGCAATACCATATCGTTCATAGTAAATCCATTTAGAGTTGCTGCATTTACAATATAATGTCCGTTTACCACATTTACGATATATCTGTCATCACTTCCAAAATAATTCATTGTAATTACATAATCCCCTACCGAACTATAGCTATTTACATCACAATTTGCTATAATATTTTCCCTTATTATAGCCTTATCACTTTCTAAATAAAACCCTTCAAATCTAAATGTAAAAGTAGTAACTTCGTGCCCGTAGGTATGTCCAATTTCATTTGCTACAACATTAACTACAGTAGGATTTATATAATATACACTATTTTCTAAACTTATATTGTATTTATCATCTAATGCTGTGGTATCGTTTAACCCTAGCCCAATTGGATAACTGCCTATCATACTATATTTGTTTATTTGAATAAACAAATCTATAGCATTGTTTAATTCAGTTTGGTCATTCGTTGCATCAAAACTACCATTTACCACAATATTATTTTTAATTTCCGCAATATTTGCAACATCTTGACCATAAAATTTGTTTTGAACAGGCAAAGTAAGAGTTATTTCGCTCTTTGTGACATTTAGATTTATCGTGTCACTTACATTGCTAAATTCCAATAAATAATTGTCTTTTTCCTCTAATGTAAGTATATCGGTATCACTTTCTAATCCGCGTAACTTAATTATATAATTACCACAAACATAACTTTTATAATCTACATTATAATTATAAACAATTGCTAAATTATCAGCCTCATTTTTTGTAAGAGGTGTAGCTATATTTCCTCTACTAATAGATACATTCGCAAATACGCCCCAATCTATATCACTATAATAAACTTTATCTATATCACTTAATAATATTTTTATTGTTGCTTTGTTCGTTACTAGTGGCACTAAAACATTATATTTACCCAAATATTTTTGGCTTGCGTTAAATTTATAGTTATATACCTTACTTCCTACTTCCAACATAGAATTATCTTCAGTAAATTGTCCCACTACCTCATCATCGCCGAATAAAACTTTACCCGTTATGCTCGGCGTAACTTGTCCGTAATACAAATCCCCCGACAAAGCTATGTCAAATGCTGACAATACTTCGTTTACCACAACTATCTTTATAGTATAAGGCGTAGCTTGATTATAATCCGCATTACCATCTTGTCTTAATACAATTGTTGATTCGCCTACCTGTCTAGCCGTAAAAACATTTGTCGTCGCATCTCTTGTTAGTATAGGTGCAACTTGTTCCAAATCGCTACTTATAACCATACCATTTTGCTTGCTGTTAGTAATAGAATAAGCAGTTAGGACATATTGCCCGCCAACTACCATTTTATAATAATCACCTTCAGCATTGTGATAATAATAATCCATAGTTATCCCACTCATTATTATTTGGTCATATTTATTAGCAGAAATAGTCAATGGAATTATTTTGTAACCACTTTCTAATTTATAATTAATTTCTGAAGAAAATACTTCCGCTCTTATATAATAAACGCCTGAAGCATTTGTAGCAAAATCACTAATTACACTAATATTATTTGTTGCATCATCGCTATAATAGTAATATCTAAACTCAATAACGACATTGCTAGGATTAGTTTTTGCTATCGGGATAGCACCATCGGTCTTAATATTATAACTTTCATCTAAAATAATAATATTTGCCTTGGTTATATCACTTACTATCCCTGTAGTTATATCTTTTACTTTATAAGAATTAAGTAAACTTTCATTTTGTATATTTTTTGGGCTCAAAACGATATCGCTTATTGTTATATTCTTATCTATTCCTACATTGCTATCACTAAAAAGAGAACTAGAATAAGATAAAATATAGTTATCTAAAGTGTCGGCAGGCAAAATGCCAGTAAAAACAAAACTATTAATAATAACTTGTGCATCAATAGTCCCATCATAGACTTTGTCCTCTGCCAAAATATCACTATTCCCTAAATCAACCTCAATTTGTTTTGGATTAATATCCCCAACTACTTTAGAAAGTGGTGCATTCGTAATAATAAATGGCAAATATCTATCATTTAAAATCGGGTCATTAAAACTTATTTTTAACTCTTTATCAACGCCTGCGTATTGGTCCAAATACTCCATATTAATTGTATTTGCAAATATTATATCACTCGGGTCATTTCCCGCCCAAATTAAAGGTGCTTCTTCAATGCTATTATAGTTTGCATGTACTCTATCTAAATTTATACTAGCATTTATATCCCCGTTGTATTCTCTTTCATTTGCTCTAATAATGTGTTTATCTTCGCCTACTATATTCTCATCTATATTACTTGATAATGTAATATTGACACGATTAATTTTACAAGATAAATTAAAATTCGTACTTGGATTGTAAATATAATTATTCCCTAAATCAACTTTATCACTGATTACATTCGCAACTCCATCAAGTCTATCTAAATAAAGTCCATCAAGCAAAATACTTGTATCATTTTCTACAAGTCCTTCAAAAGTAAAATCATTTTTATTAACATTATTTAGTTCGTAAGTTCCATCAAAATTTTTGCTTATTTGTGGGAAATTATAAGTGATATTTGTTATTTCTTTAGGCGTAATTATTACTGTAGCCGTGCTTATTAAAATCCCATCAGAATTCATGCTAACTAAGTAGCTACCCACATCTGTTGGTGTAGAATTTTCATAGGTTTCCCCAGTTGTCGTAGAATAATCGTAAGTTATTACAGAACTTGCTGTATCGGTTGAAATAATATCTATAGGCAAACCAGTATATGTGTATTCTTGCTTTGCCGCCATATTCACTACGTGAGTATCCTTATTCGGAATTGTAATTCCACTTTGGATGAAAATCTCATTGTTTTCACTACTATGTACGGTTATCTTTAGCATTCTGTCGTTTCCCATACCATTTATGACACAACCTATTTCCCCCACCAAAGCACTTACATCATTGTCATCAAAATCAAATACCTTAATATCCCTAATTAAGCAAGCTAAATCGTTTGCATAATATTCGATAATAAAATGGTCAATATTGATAGGTGTTATCGTAAACTGTTTTTTAGTAATATCCACAATTTTGCTATCGGGTGAAAAGATTATTACATACATCATATATGTACCTTTACCAATGCTGTCTGTAAGAATTCCCTCTTTATATACCTGTGTAATTACATCATATTGATAATCCAAATTATCACAAACAACTTCAAATTCGGGAGTTTGCTTGGTCGAATTTGCAATAAAATCACTATCCGCAATTGTAGTAGTAAAATTAGGCACTTCTAAATTAAGTTGGGATTTTGGTAATATTTGCATATTTTTGACACTAATACCTTTATCGATATCACAACCATACAAAACTTTTGCTCGAATTTTTATTTGTTTTACACAATTACAAATATCAATTGAAAAATTGTTATACAATCCGCTGTTATTATCCCAAACCCTATTAACTGTATCTAATAAATAATAGTTTTCACCATCATTTGTCGCCAAAACTTCAATTTTACCTGCTAAACTTTCATCTACTCTATTAGAAAAATAATCCATACTAAAAGTATAGTTGCCATGTGCTTTATTCAAATTGCAAACAGGTGAATTAATTGACAAAGTAAGAGAATATCTAGTTACACTATCTGTATTCAAACCTAGATAATAACTATCACTATTTTGTGTCCAATTATAGGTATCTATAGTTTCAAATTCCCACGAGCCGTAAGCATCTACCCCGATATCGGTAAATAGGTCATAAACTTCGCTACTAGCTGTCGGTACGGCTTGATATATATTGTTAAAATTATTATTTTTGCTGTCTAATGTGGAATTTGAAGCAACTAAACTAACCATAATAAATAATGTAATTATGGCGGCAATTATAATCATTGTTCTCTTTAATAGTCTAGACATAATACTCCTATTGTACATATATGATATATTATATCATATAACTTGAAATTCGACAACTCAAATTTATAAATATAAAATTGTATCAACATCGTAGAATATTAAAAAATTACTTATTTTTTACATTAGAAAAGGCACACATAAAGTGTGCCTTTAATTGATTTTTGTTTATTCTATAAATTAAGAAGCTATGCCAACTGCTTTATAGTTTTCTAACAAGTCTTCTACTTGTGCTATAATTGCATCAGCATTTACATAATTATCATACCAAAGTAACTTAGCATCTGCGTCTTTAGCTTGATCATATGCATATATCTTACCATCAAGATTTTTTGCATCAAAGCTATAAGCATCAATATAAGTTGCCCAAGTACTACTTGCTGTTATTCCAACTAATTTTTTAACTCCATTAGGGAATGTATCAGTAACTTTAAATTGGTCAGCAGGAGTAGCATCAGCTGCTCTGATTTCAATATCTGTCAAATCTAATACGTTTGTACCAGCTACATAAACACCAGTAGTTTGATTTTTAGCTACAATAGACACATCACCGCTTAGTTTTATTAATGAAGCACTAGTTGTGTTTACATTGTAACAAAGCTCTATTCTACCATTTAGTCCAGCACCTTTTTTACAGAATACTTTACCATCTACACCACTATTAACAAAAGTAGCTAAGAAATTATCATTATCTAAGTCTAAAGATGGTTTATACCCAAATATATCAGAAATAACTAGATTTGCAAAATATTGAGCAGAATGACCATTGATTTTATTAACATCAAATTTCAAACCGTCATAGTGTGCATCACCTTTTTCTTTATATACAGCTTCGGTAATATGACTATTTTCATACATATTTTGCCAAAAACGATACTCATTGTCCAAATTACTTAAAGCAGCTTTATATGCCAATACATCTGCATTCGTATTTAAAACGCTATCATTTATACACATTACTGCGATATATCTATTTACAACATTTGTTAAATAATTAATATCATATGGATCACCATTTTGATCACCATTACAAATAAACATATTTACGATATCTAGTAAATCATTTTCAGGACCATCTACATATAGTTTTGCAATGCCTACCCATTCAGCAGCATCAGCTACTTCAGCCCATTTTTTATCTTCTGTAAATATACTTTTTATTTTAGTTTGTTTAGATTTGAAATGATCACTTACTTGATCTATCAAACTAGCGTATGTTTTATAACTTGATTGACTTTCACCTAGAGTAGGAACTAAATATGCTCCAAATTTTTCAATTAAAGCAGTAACTATTTGCTCTTCAGTAGGATCTACTTTTGCTTGTATAGTAATATCAGTACCTCTTTTAGGGGTATCACCTAAAGCATCAATATCCCCACCTAAGAATTTATAAATATTCTGCATAAGTGATAAGCCTGCCGCTTGAGCTACTGGAGTTTTTCTAATATCCAAATTCCAATTTATTAAAGATTTTTCTAAAGCACTGTACATACTAATATTATCATTAACAGAACCGGTGGTAGTACTTCTATCTTTAATACTTGCCTTAAATGTGTTAGCTGGAGCAACTCCATTAACCGCACTAAATGCTGGGATTAAGTCAAGCCAAGCTGAAGTTCCATCAAAGAACGCATTAACGGTCCCTGTTGTAGGAGTTCCATTATTGTTGCTTAGTTGTAATGTACCATTAACCAAAGAAGGAGATACAGTAGTCATATCAGCAGTTGCATATGCATTTAGTTCTGCTATCACATTTTTAGCTACCATATCTAATTTTACATTTGCATTAAAAGATTTAACATCAGCAGTAGGACATTCTACAGTAGCAGAATCTGTTGTACTAAATTTTGTTAGATCAATATTTAATTTAGCAAATTGATTTTCTTTTTCAGTGATACCAAGCCCTACATAATCAATACCTACAGATATACTATTTAAAGCATTATCGGAAACTTTTGCTTCAATAAATAAATTTGGGAATTGAAAATCATCACTAACAAGATAGTTAATACCTCTACCATCAGCTTCAGACATTAAAGCATTAATAACTGAATTTAATACTCCACTAATATTTCCAGGAATAAGTCCTTTTACTGCACTTATAAGTTCTTTTGCTTGCGCCCCGTCAATGGTAAGCTTTTTTCCGCCTTCTATTGATGTTAAACTAATTAGGTCAGTTAGGTCAAGACTTGCTAACATACCAGAATTAAGACTTTCGCCCAATGCATCAAAATCAATATTAATATCCAAACCAGCTAAACCATACATAGCAGCATTCATTAATTGCAATATAGATGGATTTAATTCTGTTAGGTCCAAACCTGTAACATCTGCTCCGCCAGCAGTTGTATTCATTTTTGTAATTGGTTGTTTTAAATACCCCTTATTATCTTTATAGGCTAAAACAAATTCATTTTCTTTTGCATCGGCGTCTTTCATATTAACGGCTAAATTAATTTGAGGACTTGCTTTATCAAGATTTGCAGCTAAATTAACACCATATGTGCCTTTTGTTTTAGCTCCATCATCAGTTGTTCCTAAATCAAAATCAACATCAATACCAACTTCAGCAGATAGGGTAGAAGATTCTGTAACCCCATTAAGAGTACTAATTATAGGATTAATAGACTTAATTATATTAACTAATTCATTTTTTAGCGCTTCTTGAGGATCTTCTGGTTCTATTACTGGAACTTCAGGTTCCTCTGGTGGTGTTTTATCTCCACAAGCAACAGCTACACAACAAACCATTGCAAGAACAAAAATCATTAGTAACATTTTTGTAATTAAACTTTTTTTCATTTTACCTCCATATATTTGTATAAATTCTTCGTTTTTATAGGCATAATCGCCCAAGTAAATTATAACTTATAATAAAATTCTTGTCAATAGTTATTTTTTTGCTTACTTATGGCTATTTTACTGCCTTTTTGCAATAAAAAAAGCGTCTTTTTCTTAAAAAAAGACGCTTTCAAAAATTTATACTTTAAGCTTTTGAATTACTTTTTGTCTTGACAATTTGCATTTAATTTGTTTTCTTTGAAAAATACTAGAAGTTCATTACCGTTAAATGGCGATAAAAATACATTAAAAGTTTTTTTGCCACACTTAAAAGTGAAAGTCATATCTCCATTTTTTAAAGTATAGTACTTTATTTCAGTACGAGCATCAAATGGGAATCCATCTTCTTTATCTTTTCTTACAAAAATAATCTTGTCTTTATCATACATAATTACATTACACCTGTTTTTTATATCAAGCATAACCAAGACAATAATTATTACGATACAAATTGCTAATATAATAAAAAATAAATACAATTTAGGTCCAAAAGCCACGGCAAATGACCCTACAAAATCTTTCATTATCTCATCAATAAAAGCTATAAGGTATAAAACCACCATAAGTAATATTGCATCTACAATACTACGAATAATAATTTCACCTGTTTTAACTTTCAAACATTGTACTTCTTTCATAGCAAACTCCTACTATTCTTTAATCAATTACTTTTCCAAGTTCTTCAATATATTCTTTTTTGATATTTTCTATTTTTCCATCATCACAAAGTTTAGAAAGTTCTGGGTCAATAGGCAATTCCATAATCACATTTATATTATGACGTTTTGCAACTTCATTTATATGGCTTTCTCCATAAATATAATGCCTTTCGTGGCAATCTGGACAATCGTAATAAGCCATATTTTCCACAACACCAATAATTGGTACGTGCATCATTTCTGCCATATTTACTGCTTTTTCTACAATCATAGATACCAATTGTTGCGGAGATGCTACTACCACAATTCCGTTAATTGGTAAAGATTGGAATACAGTAAGAGGCACATCGCCAGTTCCTGGAGGCATATCTACAAACATATAGTCTACTTCGCCCCAAATTACATCAGTCCAAAACTGTTTGACTACGTTGCCAAGCATCGGGCCTCTCCAAACTACTGGGTCACTTACATTTTCTAACAAGCAATTAACGCTCATTACCTTAATACCACTTTCGGTTTCCATTGGTAAAATTCCATTTTCATTACCAATAGCTTTTCCACTAACACCAAAGGTGCGAGGAATAGATGGACCGGTTATGTCTGCATCAAGCACTGCTGTTTTATAGCCTCTTTTTTTTGCGGTTACTGCTAACATAGAGGTAACTAGAGATTTGCCAACCCCACCTTTACCACCAATTACGGCAATAACTTTTTTTATTTTAGACCCTTTATTAGGGGCTTCCTTCATATCCGCAATTTTTTGCTCTTCAGTTTTGCTTTCGCATTCCCCGCCACAGCTGCAGTTATCGCAATCGCTATTACAAGTATCACTCATTTATTTACTAACCTCCTATTTGGTTATTATTATAGTTTTTATTTGATAAGGTGCTATTTTGATTTTGTTATCTAACACTTCAGTCGTTTTGATTTCTAATAAATTAGCTTCATACACCTTATTATACTTTTCTAAAGGTTTTATAACTATTTCTTCCCTATTACCATACCTTTCATAAAGTCTAATGACAACGCCATCTCCTCTATACCAAGGTTTTATGCTTTCTATTATAACACTGTTTGCAATAATTTCAAACAATTTAGGCAATTTCACTAAATTTTCCCTAACAATTACAGGATTGTTATAACAATAAGCATTTTTTACTATTTCTTGTTTATTATCCGCCACCATAATCGCAAATCCAAAACTATGGGTACCAATATCACATTCTTTATCAGGGAATTTAGGTGAACGTAATAAATTCATACTAATTTTACCCTCTTTAATATAATAACCGTATTTACAATCGTTAAACAAGGCAAATATACCATCTTCATCGCTTACTGATACATATTTGTGAGCACAAACTTCATATTGCGCTTGTTCTATTGAAGTTTCGTTTTTTGTTGACCTTAATATATCACCAAATTGGATATCACATTCTGCCTTATCACTATAGATAGATGGTGAGAAATTAACACGCAACATTTTGTGTTTTTCATTCCAAGTTACTATGTTATCAAATTTTACTATATTCCCTGCCAAAATTATTTTTTGTCTTATTATCGATTTGTCATATACAAAACTTTGACTAACGACAATTGTCAAATCATTTGTTTCAATCGACCTTGACACCAAATGCGGTTTTTTCGGAATTTGACCAATATATTCCTTTTTAATATCCCAAGCATCATAGTGTGACTTTTTATCTTTATAAACCAAGAATTCATTAAAGTAACCGTCGGTTATTTCAAATTCCCGTTTCTTATCGAACATATGAATTATTTCGCCGTTTTGCCCAAAGCTAATTTCATAATATTCATTTTCAATATTATTATTGTTTTTTACTTTCAAACTGCTATCGCTATCACTAATTAGTTTGCCCACACTATAAGGCGAGCAAACCGCTTTATACCAATTATTTTTGTACTCAATAATTTCTTCTCTTTCAAAACTTGTAGGATTTATCGCACAGAGCGATTTTTCACTACTTAATTTATTAATAAGATTATCTTGCATATCAATAAGGTTTGTATAAATTCTATTATAACCCTCGGAAGTTTCTTTATAAACTCTATTTATACTAGAACCCGGTAAAATATCGTGGAATTGATAAAGTAAAACTTCTTTCCATATTTCATCAAGTACTTTTTCATCTTGTCCGCATAACGCAAGCAACCATTCGTTTATATGTAATTGATTTTCTATAAGTCTGTTATAAAGTTTGTTTTTAGCTTGCGAAGTAAGTGTACCTTGATGTTTTTCTAGGTATAACTCGCCTTTATAGTCTTTCAAACTAGCGCTGTCTAATTTTTCAAAAAAGCTTTGTGCACTACCCTTGACTATTTTATTTATTTCATAAATTTTATTTTCTCTATTAATAATTTCATAATGTCCATCGCCTGGTCCTGCCCCACCATCACCAACACCATAAATAAGTAGTGCTTTTCCTACTTCTTTATTAATGTTTTGTTTGTTTGCTTTTTGAATAGCAAGTGGGCTTGCTGTAGAAGTATACGTCCCTTCAGGTGCTATGTGTGTGATAATTTTACTTCCGTCAGTACCTACCCAATTAAAAGTTTGCAAAGGAAATTTGTTATATTTATTCCAACTAAGTTTTATTGTCATAAAATAGTCTTTGCCGACACCTTTAATTATTTGAGGTAAGGTTGCAGGAAATCCAAATGCATCAGGCAACCAAACAACATTACTATTGGCATTAAATTTATTTATAAAATAATCATCACCATAATAAAATTGTCTAATAAGTGATTCACCACAAGGCACATTGCAATCACATTCTGTCCACATATTGCCTTGAATTTCAATTTTATTTTCGGCTACTTTTTGTTTTATGTTATTCCATAGATTAATATTGGAATTTTCAATCCATCTTGACATAGCGGCCTGACTCATTCCAAACACAAAATCAGGATATTTATCCAAATTAATACAAGCATTCGTTAATGTCCTTACTGCCTTTCTTTTACTTTCTCTTAATGGCCATAGCCAAGCTAAATCTAAATGTGCGTGACCTATAGCTGTATATTCTACATCATCATAATCTTTTTCTTTATTATAAAATTCTTCTATTACATTTACTGCACTATCAATTTCGTTTTGACATAATAGCTTATAGCTATCTTTCATCAATTTAATTGCTAGATCCTTTCTTTCTAGTGTAAAATGCTCATTTTCTTTATAAGTATTTAATAGCAACGATAATGATAAATAATCATAATAATACCTATAAGCTACTTCATTAAAGATATTAAGGGTTAGTCTGCCTAGCTTTCCACCATAGATAAACATACCGTTAAGCCCATTATAACCACCATCGACCAATAACTCTATTTCTTCATCACCAGAAGATTTTGAAGTTATATCCACCATTTGTTTGCCTCTAGCAACTTGTACAAAATCCATAGTCCCAAGTACATTAGTTATTGATGCAATTAACTCGCCTTTATTATAAACAGCACCTTCGCCACCTATTGATAATAAGGCGACAATGCGTTTTCCTTCCGCTTCTTTTGGTAATTTACCCTTTAGTCTAAACCAACCGCAACCAAAATGGTCTGCCCATTTTTGCCCGCCTTTTATAGGTTTGAAATCATTGTAATTTATATCTTGATAAGCTATTGGCTCATCTGACACGCAAACCTCAGCGGAAAACTCCGCTACCTTTTGAAATACTTTCTTTTTTATTTCTTCCAAGCAAATAAAATCTTTGGGTCTTGATGCTATTGCCCTAATCTCGTTCAAAATAAATTCCTCCGCATTTTAGTATACTATAGTTTAATACCTACATATATGTATTGTCAACAATGAATTTGATTATAAATCTATCTTTATCAATTTATTATGGGTCATATCCATAGCATAAGCCCCTAATGGTGCAGTAAACAAAATAGCGACCACAGCAACAGACAATACCAACTCACCACAAGCAAGTCCCATAGCTAGTGGAATCCCACAAATTGCGGCTTGTACGGTAGCTTTTGGCGTAGATGAAATAGCACAAAAAAGCCTTTCCTTGCCATTAAGGTTCGTTCTCATAACACTAACAAACACACCTATCATTCGCAACAATAAGCCAACCATTATAACAATTATTGCAAAACCTAAATTATTAATAAAGTAACTTATATCTACACTAGCCCCCACCAAAACAAATAAGAATATTTCAGCCACAATCCAGAGTTTTCCAAATCTAGCCCCTACCTCAATAGCCACTACTTCGTTTTTCTTTAATACGGTCATTCCTAGTGCTAATATCCCAAGCAAACCCGAAAAAGGAAACACTTTCAAATTTTCTATTGCCAACATAATTAAAGCGATAGCCATAAAAATAATAACCTTCATTGTGCATCTAATATTTATTCTATGGAAAATTATAGACAAAATTATTCCAATAACTATACCCGTTATACTACCAATTATTAAGGAAATAGGCACACTTACAATGCCCCAAGTATCTACCTTGCCAATAGTTGCTATGGACATAAGTGCGGTAAATATAACTATTGCAAAAACATCGTCCATACTAGCCCCGGCTAATATCATTTGTGGCACACCTTTAGCAACGCCTTGATTTTTTTCCATCATCTTTACCATACGAGGCACAATAACAGCAGGGCTAACAGCCCCCAAAACGCAACCAAGAATTCCCGCTTCCAAATAGCTTATATGGAATATTATAGGGGCAAACAAAGTAATAGTTACAATTTCTAACAATGCAGGCAAAAAGCATAAAAGAATTGCTGGTCTGCCTATTTTTTTAAGGTCGCTAATTTTTAATGACAATCCCGCCCTAAGCAAAATAACAGCAAGTGCTACTTGTCGTAATTCGGCAGAAATATTTAATAATTTAATATCTAGAAAACCCAACACAAAAGGCCCTAAAATTACCCCAACTAATAAATAACCTACCAAACTAGGAATTTTAATAAGTTTGCAAAGCCAACCTAAAAGAAGACCTACTATCAAAATAACACCAACACTTAATAACATAAATATTTTTTCCTTTTAATAAGATTTTTAGTGATTTTGTCCATAAAAAAACTGATTTTCTCTATGCAAAACAAAAACACATAGATATCATCAGCTCAATAACTTTAAGCAATTCAGAAGTAAATTCTACTTCTAGGGAGAATATCATTCCCGTAAAATAATAACACATATATTATAAACTAAAATTGCAACAAAGTCAATTAATAAACAATAGTCGCCAAGCCCTACGGTAGTTTTATTACCACTTTAATTTACACTACACTCAAACTGTTGCGTGGCATTGTATCGTGGTTGCCGTGTTTTATTACCACTTTAATTTACACTACAATCAAACCGGCAATTTGAATGTATTTAATTCAGAGAAGTTTTATTACCACTTTAATTTACACTACACTCAAACACGTATTTGCGTTTCATTATATACCTCCTTGTTTTATTACCACTTTAATTTACACTACACTCAAACCAACGTCCTGAATACCTAGGCGGTTGCCATGTTTTATTACCACTTTAATTTACACTACACTCAAACACTGTCGCAATTTTCCATATATTCAACGAAGTTTTATTACCACTTTAATTTACACTACACTCAAACGCAATCCTGAATACATAGGAATAGACGATAGTTTTATTACCACTTTAATTTACACTACACTCAAACTAACGTTGCAATATCCTTAATCAGATTTACGTTTTATTACCACTTTAATTTACACTACACTCAAACTATTCATATTGTCAGCATCTTGGTTATCGAGTTTTATTACCACTTTAATTTACACTACACTCAAACTGAAGTTATTTGTGTTACAAAAATGTCGAAGTTTTATTACCACTTTAATTTACACTACACTCAAACGGTGCAACTGATAATAGTATTGTTGGAAATGTTTTATTACCACTTTAATTTACACTACACTCAAACAAAGAGGTTGAAACATATCACTCTTGGCAAGTTTTATTACCACTTTAATTTACACTACACTCAAACACTGTTGTATTTCGCATTACATTCATTATCGTTTTATTACCACTTTAATTTACACTACACTCAAACGTAACACTTAATCTAGACGGTCAAAAATTTGTTTTATTACCACTTTAATTTACACTACACTCAAACACTGATGATGACATATCCGAAATAATCAATGTTTTATTACCACTTTAATTTACACTACACTCAAACAGTACTTGGAGTACTAAGACCTGGAGTGGTGTTTTATTACCACTTTAATTTACACTACACTCAAACTAATACTTGTTATTTCGTTTTCATTTATTAGTTTTATTACCACTTTAATTTACACTACACTCAAACTTGATGTGGCTAATTTACCCTCGTCACCCAGTTTTATTACCACTTTAATTTACACTACACTCAAACCAAGTATATTCAATAGTGCTATAATATAAAGTTTTATTACCACTTTAATTTACACTACACTCAAACCCAATGCCACATATGCAACTACTTATAATCGTTTTATTACCACTTTAATTTACACTACACTCAAACGAATGGTTATACTTGAATGCCTTTCCTTTAGTTTTATTACCACTTTAATTTACACTACACTCAAACATCCACCGCAATTACATATAAAATTAGTAAGTTTTATTACCACTTTAATTTACACTACACTCAAACACATTAAGGCACATCAAAGAATTTTTGATAGTTTTATTACCACTTTAATTTACACTACACTCAAACTAGTCAACTGCGTGTATTGTTTTACGCTCCGTTTTATTACCACTTTAATTTACACTACACTCAAACCCTTAAATGATAGTGACTACCCACAAATTAGTTTTATTACCACTTTAATTTACACTACACTCAAACCTCTTATTACATTTTCATACAAGATTAACGGTTTTATTACCACTTTAATTTACACTACACTCAAACGGTAAGCACGGTGATATAGTAAATTTTGTTGTTTTATTACCACTTTAATTTACACTACACTCAAACCATTGGGTAGCTTTTCTACGAATTATTAAAGTTTTATTACCACTTTAATTTACACTACACTCAAACCTTCGTTCAGTGTGTCTTCGGTAAATTCGTGTTTTATTACCACTTTAATTTACACTACACTCAAACAATGATGTACACTTTAGTACAAACATTAGTGTTTTATTACCACTTTAATTTACACTACACTCAAACGTTGTTTGATACCGCAATTTCTTTTGGCTCGTTTTATTACCACTTTAATTTACACTACACTCAAACTGGATTGTATGTTTTAACGACAACAACACCGTTTTATTACCACTTTAATTTACACTACACTCAAACAAAATGACGGTTGTGTTAAACCATTTAGAGTTTTATTACCACTTTAATTTACACTACACTCAAACCATTACAAAAGACTTATTCGTAACTATTTTGTTTTATTACCACTTTAATTTACACTACACTCAAACTATCGGCGACAGCGAAAGCGAAGTACAAAGTTTTATTACCACTTTAATTTACACTACACTCAAACACTGGTACACATTTTCTACAAATGAATCCAGTTTTATTACCACTTTAATTTACACTACACTCAAACAATACCTTTGTCGCCTTGCACCAGTCACACGTTTTATTACCACTTTAATTTACACTACACTCAAACATACCATAGGTAATTCATAATCAGAAAAGTGTTTTATTACCACTTTAATTTACACTACACTCAAACCAGACTCCCATCCCCATTGCCTTGCCTGCGGTTTTATTACCACTTTAATTTACACTACACTCAAACCGGCACTGCTGTATTCGAGGCCACCGCGGTGTTTTATTACCACTTTAATTTACACTACACTCAAACGGTGTATTTATGATGAAACATCTAAAACATGTTTTATTACCACTTTAATTTACACTACACTCAAACTGTTATTGCAAGCAATGCAACGGAAATATAGTTTTATTACCACTTTAATTTACACTACACTCAAACGAGTGCAGATATTGAAAGCAACACAATTGAGTTTTATTACCACTTTAATTTACACTACACTCAAACACTTCCGTGCGGTGGAGGCAAATCGGTAGTGTTTTATTACCACTTTAATTTACACTACACTCAAACCTGTATGGCTAGTAATTGGTTTCTTTACTAGTTTTATTACCACTTTAATTTACACTACACTCAAACTTGGAAGAAGAAGAAATGCACAATTTTATGGTTTTATTACCACTTTAATTTACACTACACTCAAACACTTGGTTGACAGTTGACAAATTATAACAGGTTTTATTACCACTTTAATTTACACTACACTCAAACCCTAGTCCCCTCGGGGGATTTAGAGGGTATGTTTTATTACCACTTTAATTTACACTACACTCAAACTAACAAGTGAACGTTTTGCTACGCAAAACGGTTTTATTACCACTTTAATTTACACTACACTCAAACTTGTTTTGTTCATTGTTAACACCTCATTTTGTTTTATTACCACTTTAATTTACACTACACTCAAACAAAGTTGATAGCGGTTATATACTCTAGATAGTTTTATTACCACTTTAATTTACACTACACTCAAACGTAACATCAGGCACAACATCAATTGGACTAGTTTTATTACCACTTTAATTTACACTACACTCAAACCTATAGCATATAAGGCATTAAATAAACATAGTTTTATTACCACTTTAATTTACACTACACTCAAACCATCAGAGGATGAACATCCTCTATTTACTAGTTTTATTACCACTTTAATTTACACTACACTCAAACAACGGCGGTTTATTATTATCTAGTACAATTGTTTTATTACCACTTTAATTTACACTACACTCAAACCGATAAGTGAAAAGATAACCACATTCAACGGTTTTATTACCACTTTAATTTACACTACACTCAAACCGCAAGTGAGATTTATAGCGGTTTTAATAAGTTTTATTACCACTTTAATTTACACTACACTCAAACCTGTGTTGGTTTTGGAAATATTTATGTTAGGTTTTATTACCACTTTAATTTACACTACACTCAAACCTCAAATTAGGGGTAAAAGTCTATAATTGCCACACTACTGAACAATTGCAAATTAAAATGATAAGAATATTATATATTATTTTAATTTTATATGTATTAAAAAGACTTGAAAGTTTGAAACGAATGATTTTAGAAGTAAATT
>Ga0172378_10002573_pt1 | contig 17050 bp, 15 predicted proteins | sample GrowelOW332metaG_FD_119755 | JGI IMG/M metagenome (GOLD analysis project Ga0172378, IMG submission 119755) | Groundwater microbial communities from an aquifer near a municipal landfill in Southern Ontario, Canada - Pumphouse #3_1 metaG | ecosystem: Environmental > Aquatic > Deep subsurface >... | reverse complement strand
CTTATGCCTATTTGTTTTATGATGAACACAAGAATTTAACGGAAGATGCTACGCAAAGATTAGAAGCTATAAGAGATTTTACAGAGCTTGGAAGTGGTTATAAAATTGCAATGCAGGATTTGAATATTCGCGGAGCTGGTGACATTCTCGGAAAAGAGCAGGCGGGCTTTGTTGATTCCATTGGATATGAAGCTTATATGAATCTTTTAAATGAAGTTATTAGAGAAAAATCCTTGCAAGACAAAGCGCGAGTGGACAAACCAATTGGAACGAAGTACGAATTGTCTTTTTCACTTGATTCTCATATCCCTTCGACTTATGCGTCTGAATCTGACCGCATAAATATATACAGAGAATTATTCGATATATCTACAATTGAGCAACTTAGAAAATACAAGAAACAAGCTCGTGATATATATGGACGCTTTCCGGAAGAATTGGAAAATTGTTTCGTTAAGAAGGAAATCGAGATTGAACTATCCATTCCAATAATTGAGAATTTCAACGAAACTCTCGATCACTATGAAATTAGACTGACAAAAGAATTTTCAAACAAGTATGGCATTGCCTTAAAAATAAAGAATATGTTTGAAAAATATGAGAACTCAAACATATCCATAAGATATTATGGAAAATACTTTATGATAAGAATAGTTAAAACATCTAACTATTTACTAGATTTATTGGATGTCGTTAAGTCTCTATCTAGCCTAGCTTGAATGATTTGAATCTAAGCGGAACCTTTTTCTTCTTTACATCATCGAAGAAGGGGACACAGACAATTTTTCCATTCTTGTTGATAATAACTGGATATATTTCTCTCAAGTATTTTGGTACTTTGTTGTTTTTGATGAATTTTTTCACGCTGCTTCCTACGATTTTAGTTCCGAAAATGTCGTCAGTCCTATAAGGACGAATTGTTACTGGAAAGTCAGATGGTTTCAAATTGAACTTTTCATAGTGATTCAAATCTATCTTGAAATTTTTACTGTTGATGATTCCTGGCTTTTTAGCAGTGATGAAGTAAGGCTGGGTTTTGATCTTTTTGCGAATGTAAAAACTCCCATAGTTGCGATATAGATAGATATCATCAAATAGCTGCAATTGGCAGGAAGTATTTGGCTTCTTCAAATTTTGATATGCTAAGTTTCTTGCCGCCGTTAACACTTTTATCGATGTAGCATTCTTGCATGCATTTTCAATCAACATATATAGGTATCTCAGCTTTTCGTCTTCGGAGAGTTGAGAATACTTGGAATACTTAGTTAGAGAAGAGACCATTGATTCAAGCTTTTTTAACTGATTCAAAAGTTTGTTATTTTCTTCCATTATTTCTTTGACGACTTTATCTTTATTTAACATAGGTAGTTTTTTTGCCCGAATAAAATTTCTCTTCCTCATTAGATTTGTATTTGAATAGTCATCGAAAAAGGGAATTTCAGAATAATTCAAATAATTGATTATTTCCTCTTTAGTGATATTTAACAAAGGTCTAACTACCTTGATTCCATTGATGTAAGTAATCGGAGCAATTCCCCAATAATTAACTAAGTTCTTTCTTTCTTTTTGCATCAGATACGTCTCGATTAAATCATCTTTTTGGTGAGCTACAAAGAGACTATCAAAGGGCTTTTTATCATATTCTTCGCGAAATATTCTGTATCTGATTGTTCGAGCAGAATCCTCAAAATTTAAATTGTTTTTTACGACGATATCCTTAATATTTACGTCGTAATTATGCAATTCGTATTTCAGTCTTGCTGCAGTTTCTTTGACGATCTTTTCTTCTATGTCAACTCTATTCGTGTCGTGATAGTTAATATATATGATAAGAACATCCTTGAATCCCATGGAATAGAGACATTCCAAAAGAAAAGTTGAGTCAGGCCCACCGGAATAAGCGACTGCAAAACGATCATTAGGATTGATAGAAAGAGAAGCAAAGTTTGATTCTACCAGAGCTTTTAGTAATTTAGGCATAGTCGATAATAACACCTTCTAGCTCAATCTTCTCCGGTAAAAAAGTCTCGTAATTATTTGTTTGTTCCAACTGAGATCTCAGTTGGTCATTTTCTGCTTTAACATTTAAATAGTTTACCAAAAGAAGAACAATAACAACCAAAGAAATTACTGTTATTATTGCTGAAATAATAGAAATGACCCTATTCTTCTTTTCTAGATTCATCGACATTTGTATCTCCTTCTATCTCATAAAGCTCTTTGGCTTTTTGAATGTTTGCATTAGCTTTAACTTCTATAACTTTTATCGACAAGTTGCGCTTATTCGGTATATTAAATTCCACCCGATCTCCGACTTTGATGTCGGTCGAAGGTTTGGCTACTTTGCCATTCACACTTATGTAACCGAGAAGTAGCATCTGTTTAGCAACTTCCCTGCGTTTGATCAATCTGGTTACCTTTAAATATTTGTCAATTCTCATAAAACTCCTAATACATATATATTAACCAATTTTACTTTTTTATGGTAGAGAAATACGAAAAAGAGATAGATTAACGTAAAATAAAAAATATCAAATATAAAATCAATAAAATTAATATTTAAATTAAAATAATTAATCTAAGTAGAAAAAAACATTGACAAAATTAAAATATATGATACATTTATAACTATAAGGAGACAAAAATTATGCACAATGATGTTTTAGGACAGTGTCCTGTATGCAAATCTAAACTGTACGTAACTGAATTGAAATGTGAAAAGTGCGGAACCACAATTAAAGGAGATTTCGCTCTTTCGATATTTGACTATCTTTCAGACGCACAAAAGAGATTTATATCAGTTTTCTTAAAAAACGGTGGAAATATAAAGTTGGTTGAAAAGGAATTGGGCATATCCTATCCAACCGTAAAGAAAATATTGGAAGAAATAAATTTTTATCTAGGTAATTCCTTTAACTCCGATACGGTGGAGGAAGAGGATTCGCGCAAGAAGATTCTTCAAGATTTAAAAGAAGGCAAGATAGATTTTGATCAGGCTGAACTGAGGTTGAAGCACATAGGAGAAACCATATAAAGGAGAATAACTATGAACAAGAAAGAATTTTTATTTAAATTGAAGTTTGAGGCAAAGCAAAGAGGATTGAAAAATTTCAAGAAGCTTTTGACAAGATACGAAAAGAGATTTAATTTAGCAAAAGAAGCTGGTTTTTCTGAGGAAGAAGCGTGTGAAAAATTTGGAAATATCGATGAAATAGTGGAAAAATTCGCATTAGAAAACGAGGAAGTGAAAGACTCTGTCGATGTTGAAAAAGAGACTAAGGATTTCGCGGAATTTAAAAATTTTACAGTCGATATATCTTTGATATCAGACCACGTTACTATTTCCTTTGTCGAAGGCCTAGAAAATCCCGTTGTTGATTTTAACGATGCAAATCCGGATGATTATACCATAGTTTCCAGCAACAATTGTTTTAAGATTAGCTTTACTCCGCGCGCGCAGTTTCTAACTCGTTGGAAATCAAATCATATCAGTATAAAAATTCCGGATATTGTGTATAAGTATTTTAAAATAAGTGTTGTCTCTGGACGCTATAATTTGCCAGATTTGCGAGCACGAAAAATCGATTTAAAGGCCGTTTCAGGAAGTTACAATATAGATTCTGTCTATTGTGATGAGTTAAGCGTTAACTTAGTGTCCGGTAAAGTGAATTTGGACAGTTTAGATTGTCGTGTTTTAAATATCAACTCCGTTACTGGAAGCGTAAATATTAGAGAGGGTAAATGGGATAGATTAAACAACCATTCGATAACCGGTCACCTCAACATTGACCATTCGAGAAAAATGCAAAAGGAAAGATAAAAAAAGACCAAGGAAGCGTTTATATGAAATATAGTGAGTCTTTAAAGTTGGGTTAAAATCCAAGGGAAAAACTCACTATAGACGCTGTTGGTCTTTTTTTCTATCTATCAATTATTTTGCAACAAAGGTTATAGAAGCACTTTCGGAAGATAGCGAAGTAACTTCCATTTTTGCTGGTAGAAATGATCCATCATCGAAAGTGAAATAAGGGAAAACGGTATCTCCTAACTGATTAGAGCTTGGAGTGAATAAATCTTCATTTGTCGCAGTTCTATCTGTCGCAGTTTTGCTCATTAAATTGTTTCTTCCGCTCGCCTGAACGAGACTTGCTAAAGCGAACTCTTCACTGTCATAGCAGTAGCTAGGAGTATTGGAACTTATGATTTCATAGAATGAGTCTTCCATCGGTTCATCAGAAGGGGCATCGACATAGGTACCATCCCAGTAGAAATTGTTATTTTCACTGCTATATTTAAATTCGCCTAGTCTTTGATCGACGTGAATAACTTTAATTCCGGGTTCATCAAATCCTTTAACATCGTAAGATGAATAGTATGAGGTCGAATCGAGTTCGTTTAGTCCTGTAGGTGTATAGTATGTGATAATCAAGAATTCATCAAAACACGTACCGTTAAAATTATTTGCAAGAATTAAAGCATCTCCGGAATCTTGGAATGGCTCAAGAACATAAGAGTTATTATACTCTGCAACGGTTGGAGTAATCCATCCGAGGTTGTATTTTGACAAAGCGTTGTGGTCGAGAATATTGTAATCCATCATATCGAGTTTGCCTAAAGGTTCACGAGTATTTCCACTGTCGTAGGAGTAATAGTCATCAAGTCCCATCGCATGACCTGTTTCGTGGATGAAAGTGTGGGCATCGACTCCTGTTTCCGTTCCTTCATACATGAACTTGTAGCTAGCCCAAGAGTATGTTTTTACATGAGGATAGTTTAAATTGCTATCCCAATACGTATAGGCCCACAGCAAACTAGTTGAATCAGTGGCATCGTATGGTGTGCAATAGACAAGCCACATGTCATCGATGTATCCGTCGCTATCAGTATCGTAATCTGAGTAATTTAAATCGCCATTTTCAAAATATTGATCGTACGCTTGTTCGAGAAATGAGTTTGTGACATCAGTAACGCTCTTTTGATTTAAGCTTATTTGCGCTTGATAATAATTAACATTATTGTCAACATAGACAAAGTCACCGACTATTCCAGATAAATTCAAATTGCCATAGGAAGATGTTTTATAGAAAGAACTTACGGATTCCCAATAGTTAGTATCGTCAGCGCTGCCGAAAAAGCAGGTGTTGAGATCGGTTTTAATTTTTTGTCCTACTGCTGTATTGTCAGAAATAGATTGATCGTTTCCAAATACTATGGGGACTACGACTATTTTTGAATCGCCAATCGATGGCATGGTTTCCATTCCTTTATTTGACATCATATTTTGAAAATAAGATTTGCCTTTTGCGTAGACTTCGCTTGAGTTAGTTGATTCCGATTCAATTACAAACGGATTTTCAAAACCAATTGTACAGGAAGTCAAAGTAAGGACTGCTACTAGAGTCAAAGCAAAATTCAATTTATTGCGTTTCATTTTCAATATTCCTTTCGTATAAACAGTATACCTTTATTTAATCGGTGTAGTCGCTTTGAAAATTTGTGTCTTGAATAAATAGATTTAATTTGTCAGTTATATCGGTGATTTCTAGATAGATGGGCTTTAAGTGTTCATCGACAAAGGTTATCGGGTCGTTTGAATCACCAGTGAAAACAACCAATTTATTTTCGCGAACAATTCGGTCCATTTCCTCGAGGATCATAGGGAATTCCTTTCCGCGCAATCTCTTGAAAGTTTGAAGACCTTGATAGAACACCGGTTCGATGTAAAACATTGATCCGTCATCGTTTTTGTAGAGAGTACAAAATTTATTTCTAAGGTCAATCATGACTTTTCTATCGGACCATTCAACGTAATTTTTCATATATAATATTTCTCCTTTATATAAATTTATAATAGTTATCTCTTGGCAAGTTTTTCAATTTTATCTAGATATGATTGTTTCGTGTTATCGTCGGAGTGCTTGTTCACTTCGTACTCGAGAATGTGAATCAAATTCTTGTAGCACGAATTTAAAGTAGAACTGATCATTATGTAGTCATATCTTATGGAAGAAGTGGTTGTGACTATCATTTCTTCAAGAAACATGTTTATGGTATTTAAGTTTTCTAAGAAGGCGGTTGATTTAGGGAAAACATCATCAATTATCTTGTTTCTTTCTTCTCCAGCTTTGGCGCTTCTCAAACTGGCAAATATCTCACCGTCCTTAGTGATCATCTCGTTTGCTTGCTCAGCAATCACATTGCAAATAAGTATCATCTTTTCATAAGATTTTGTTTGTATAGAAGGCTTCTTTTTCTTGATTCGAAGAAGCTTGATCATCATTCGCAAAGACAGCTCAATTTCGATGTAGGCGAGCGATCCGCCAAAAAGGGGATTGTTCGGATCGGATAATTGTTTGTTCAACTCGACATAAGTTAAATCATTTTTCATTGTATTTACCTCCATTTTTCATATCTTCAAAAATTTCTTCAAAAGTTAACTTCTCATACGTTATATCAGCAAACCCGATTGTATTCAATGAATAATACCCATGCGAATGAATTTTTTTCTTTCTTTTTTTCCTATTTACTTTGAGCAATTTATTCTTGGATAAATATTCTAGAATTGTATTTGCTGTTTGATATCCTTTCGAGACGTAATCTTCCGTGTAATCGGGATTAAAATCAATCATGTTCAAAAGCGGTAAATTCATCATAGCTGGAAGTCCAAAGTCGACTACTGTCTTTGGGAAATTATCGTAGTGCTTGTTGTAGTGAGCATCTGTCAAGGGAACGATAAAGAGCATGTCCCAATCGTACTGCATGAGCGGAAAATATGGTTCGTTGTCGGCTTTCATGCAATCGACGTAAGTGTTTCCTCGAACTTCGACCGGGGCAAAAACCATCGGTATTGCTGAGGAAGCGAGCAAAACCGGTAAAATTTCTTCCGGTTTCTTTTTATTTAATTGAAAATAGGCTGGCTCATAGTATACTTTATTCATGACTTCAATCTTTTGAGCGCACGAGGAAAAGATCGGCATATCAGTATCAAAGACTTTGCCGAGATCAAAATACTCTTTGATATATTTAACCAAACCTTCTCGAGTATAATATCCACCTTTGTCAAAGATTACAGACTTAAGAGAACTTACGGTCGATTTTGCAGGTGAAAGAACAGTCTTTTTGTCCATTTTCATCCATATATCTATCATCTTTTTAGAGTCGTTCAATCGATAAAGCGCAGTAAAAAAACTGCCGACAGAACCTCCGGACATGCAGGTTATCTGCGGAATTAAATTGTATTTTTCCATCGCGAGATAGACACCGATTTGATATGCACCTCTGGCTCCACCTCCATCGAGAACTAAAGCGATTTTAGGTAAAGAAGACTTTTTTATTTTCATACAAGAATAATATACTATTTTTTGTTAGGTTTGTAATGAAATTTGATTTGCTAATATCGTTTTTATCGAGAAGATAATAACGATTGTTTTTGCAAAAAAACGCTTGTTAAATCAAGAAAGATGAACATGGTGAATAAAATAGTACAATCAGTGCTTTTGATTTATTGAAACCATACGTATTAATTGATATTATATCATTTGAATGTTATTTATATAATGTTAACAATAATATTATCAGTGCATTGTCACTATAGGAATGGGGAAGATTACTAATGGGAGTATTAGAAAAAGTATTTAGAATTGATGCAAGAGCTCTAAAAAAGATAACGAGAAAAGCTGAGCCTGTATTCGATTACGAAAAAGAGATGGCAAGCCTTAGCGATGAAGAATTAAAAGCTAAGACTCCATATTTCAAAGAATTGTTAAAAGATCCTGAGATAACTATCGACGATATTTTACCCGAGGCTTTTGCTGTTGCAAGAGAGGCGGCACGAAGAGTTATTGGTCAATTTCCTTATCCAGTTCAAGTTTTTGGTGCCACTGTACTGAATGAAGGCGATGTTGCGGAAATGAAGACTGGTGAAGGTAAAACTTTGACCGCTGTCATGGCCGTTTACTTAAATGCTTTGGAAGGAAAGGGCGTTCACGTCGTTACTGTCAACGAGTACTTAGCAACGAGAGATGCTGAATGGATGGGTTCAATCTATCGCTTCCTCGGCTTAACCGTAGGTGTTAACTTGCGTAAAAAGAGTAAGGCAGAGAAGAAAGAAGCGTATCTTTGCGATATTACTTACACGACAAATTCCGAAGTTGGATTTGACTATCTTCGCGATAATATGGCAACGCAAAAGGAAAACCGCGTTCTTCGCGGTTTACATTACGCAATCATCGATGAAGCTGACTCAATCTTAATCGATGAATCTCGTACTCCTTTAATCATTTCCGGTGGTTCAGGAATAACTGCCAATTCGTATGAAGTGGCTGATCGAATTGTTAAGTCTTTGCGAAAAGACCGAGATTTTTCCATCGAATTGAAAAAGAAATCCGTAAGTTTGACTGATTCTGGTATTGATAAGATCCAGAAAGCTTTCGGAGTTTCGAATTTATACGACCCTCAGTATTCCGATCTCGTTCACCGCGTTCAACAGGCGTTGAAGGCTAACTATATTTTCACAAAGGATGTCGAATATATGGTGAAGGATGGTGAGATTCTTCTCATTGATTCATTCACTGGCCGTGTTTTGGAAGGACGTGAATATTCCGATGGACTTCAACAGGCGATCCAAGCTAAGGAACATGTGAAGATTAAACCAGAAACAGTTACGATGGCTACAATTACCTATCAAAACTTTTTCCGTTTGTATGACAAACTTTCTGGTATGACAGGTACTGCTAAAACAGAAGAGGAAGAATTTAGAAAAATTTACAATATGCGCGTTGTTGTCATCCCGACAAACAAGCCAATTATAAGAAAAGATATGACAGATATTGTCTTCGGATCAGAGACTGCAAAGTATAAAGCATTGCTCAAAGAGGTTCAAGAAAGACACGCAAAAGGACAGCCAATTTTGATTGGTACTCCATCTGTTGAAAAATCCGAAATCGTTGATAAAATATTGACCAATGCTAAATTGAAGCACGAGGTTTTGAATGCTAAGAATCACGAACGTGAAGCCCACATCATTGAACATGCCGGCGAAAAAGGGGCAATCACAATCGCTACTAACATGGCTGGTCGTGGTACCGATATCAAAATATCGGAAGAAGTTAAGAAACTAGGTGGATTGGCTGTTATCGGAACAGAGAGACACGAATCTCGTCGTATTGACAATCAGTTGCGTGGACGTGCTGGTCGTCAAGGTGATCCGGGTTACTCTAGATTTTACGTTTGCATTGAAGATGATTTGATGAAGAGATTCGCTTCTCCAACTATGTTTAAAATGTTCGATCAAATGGGAGATGAGGCGATTGAATCAAAAACAATGTGTAACTTAATCACTTCCGCCCAGCGTAAAGTTGAAGGACAAAACTTTGATACGCGTAAAACTTTGCTAGACTACGATGATGTCTTATCAAAGCAAAGAGAAATAATGTATTCAAAAAGAGATGAAATACTTTTCTCTGATTCTATTAAAGACCGAATTCACGAATATTTTGAAACCTTCGCTCACAAGGCGGTTTCAAGCTGTACAAAAGTTATAGACCAAGAAACACTTGTTGATGGAAAGGCTTTGGTTAAGTACCTAGTTCCTCGATATTTGTCCGCAAATAATTTGAAACCTAGCGATGTTGATGAACTTCCCGTTGAGGAAGTCGAGGATTTCCTCACTGCTCTATTCTCGCACTTGTACAACAAGCGCAGAAAACAGTGGTCGGAAAAATTGGCAAATTACATTGAGAAGACTGTCGTTTTGCAAATGACTGATAAAAGCTGGATAAAGCACATCGATACTATGGCAAAATTGAGAGAAGGTATTTACCTACGTTCATATGCTAATACCAACCCTTTGCAGTCATATACCAACGAAGGGTTCCAACTTTTCCAAGAAATGGGCAATGAAATTGCTGCAAATATTACTTCATCTCTCTTTAGAGTTAAGTTGAAACCCGCAGCTAAGGAAACTGATAAGAAAGCAGAAACTAATGCTAAATCTAACGCAATTGATGTTGAGACTAAGAAAGTCAGCGATAAAGCTTCAGAGGGTAAACCTCTTGCAAGGATCAAAACTGTGAAAAAAGCAGTTTCGGCATCCAAAGTCCAAAAGGCAAAGGAATAAAAATGAAGGAACTCTACGAGTTAAATGCTTTATTAGAGCGCGCATCTACCCGACTTGATAATATTCGGGGGTGCCTTTGACCTGGAAAGAATTAATGCTAGGGTAAAAAAATTAGAAGAACTTACGCTCGCTCCGGATTTTTGGAGCGATAGAGAAAGGGCGAGAGATATTTCAACCGAGCTTTCTAAGTTGCAAGCGGAGAAGAGCGAATATTTTAAACTAGAAAATAAGATTAAGGATATTAAAGAATCACTTCAACTTTTGAAGTTAGAATCCGATGATGATTTTCAGTTGGAAGTTCAAAAAGAACTTGAAAAGATTGAGGGAAGTATTACTTCTTTTGAAAATCAAATGTACCTTTCTGGAAAGTACGATAGCTACAACGCAATCCTTGACTTTCATCCTGGCGCTGGTGGTACGGAGGCTCACGATTGGGCACTCATGCTCTTTAGAATGTATAATCGCTTTGCGGAAAAGCACAAGATGAAGGTAGAGATTGTCAATTATTTAGAAGGCGATGAGGCGGGTATTTCTGCTGCGACCATTATTGTTAAAGGAAAGAATGCTTTTGGATTGCTCAAGTCGGAAAGGGGCGTTCATCGCTTGGTGAGAATTTCTCCCTTTGATGCTTCTGGATCTAGACACACTTCTTTTGCTTCCGTGAACGTTATGCCAGAGTTTGATGACAAGATAGAACTAAATATTAACCCCAAAGATTTAAGAGTTGATACTTACCGCTCTCAAGGTGCGGGCGGCCAAAACGTTAACAAGGTCGAATCTGCCGTTAGAATCACGCACATTCCTACTGGAATATTCGCGACTTGTGAGGTAGAAAGAAGTCAAATTCAAAATAGAGAAATTGCAATGAATTTATTGAAATCTCGACTTTTCCAAAGACTTGAAAATGAGCGATTGGAAAAGCTTAGGAAGATTAATGGTGAAAAGAAAGATATCGAATGGGGATCGCAAATTCGTTCTTATGTCTTTTGTCCTTATACTTTAGTTAAAGACCATCGAACAAATTTCGAAGTGACAAATGTTGCGTCGGTTATGGATGGAGATATCGATGGGTTTATCATGGCTTATTTAAGAAAGGAATTTGATAATGAAAGACAAGCTAAACTTTAAAAAAGCGTTTTACGATATTAAGTCCGACTTTCGCAAGGATAGAATAGCAAGAACGCTTACCAACTATCTTTTAATCATTGTTGGATCAGCAATTTTAGCTATAGGTGACGCATTTTTTATAATTCCTTATAATATTGTGTCCGGTGGTGTTGCTGGTTTTGGCATCGTTATGAGTTTTATGCTTGGTTGGGACACCGAACTAACAATTACCATCGCTCAGTGGGTTTTATTTTTTACTGGAATCATCTTATTAGGAGCAAAATTTGGGTTCAAGACAATTGTATCTACAATTGTTTACCCACTTTTCTTATACTTATTTACCTATATTTACGAAAATTATCAATGGGTTCATTTACCAGCTATCGTAGGAAACGATGGGTCGATGGTTGCCATTCTCGTGCTGGCGGGCCTGGTTGGTGGGGCACTTGTCGGTGCTGGATGTGGATTGACCTTTCTCGGTGGGGGATCCACTGGAGGTGTTGACTGTTTGTCTTTGGCGAGTGCGAAGTACTTTAGAATTAAAACTTCAGTTACAGGTTTTTTTATAGATGCGACAATCGTTTGCGTGTATATAATATATATGGACAATATTCTCCTGCTATTAGTAGGAATTATCTCCGCCTTTATGTGTGCCTTCCTGGTGAATCTTACATATCGTGAAGATCAGAATTCTTACGTGGCGGACATTATTTCTGACAAGTGGGAATTGATTAATAATGAAATCAATTATGAACTCGACCGAGGAACAACACTCCTTGAGTCCTATGGCGGATTTACCGGTCAGGAAAAGATGATGATTCACGTTGTCTTTTCCCGAGAGGATTACGATGAGATTATGAAATTGATCTTCAAGTACGATCCAGACGCTTTTGTCTTTACCACGAAAGCGCACGAGGCTACGGGTGAAGGATTTAAAAAAGTTCCATATCGCATTGCGAGAGAATTGAAGTTTGCGAAGCAAGATCCGAAGAAAAAAGTAGTTATTACAAAACAAAAGTTGAATATTAAAAAAAGAAAAGAGGAATAAAATGAACAACAAAGTATTGGAAAAAATTCAAAAGAATCTCAACAAATCGGTGATTAATGCAGCGAACTCCGATAACAAACTCGCTCTTACCTTCAAGGAAAAGGTTTTGCTTGTTAGCAAGAAAAAAGTATATTACCTAGTTGCTAGAGAAGATATATCTACTGTTTGCTTGAACTGCATTGTCGATTCGGTGATGAAAAAGATTGATTTTGATGGGGTCAGGATTCACTTAACTTTTGCTAAAGAAGGTACACCTGATTTCAGCTTGTCTTTCAAAGCTTCAGATATTGTCGAAGAATAATATAAAAAAATTCAAATAATAAGGAGGCCACTAAATGAAAAAGAGCGATAAGAGTAAATCAGCGTCATATTTAGAAGACAATAGCGCCTTGGAAAAAGATTGCGCTGTCGCATATGATCGCGGGCGAATGATGCAAAAAAAAGCTTCTCGAAAAACACTGTTAATTGCCAGTGCGTTCTCTTTAATAATCGGATCAGGAATAGGAGTTGCCGGTTATACTATCTATCAATCAACCAATTCTTCTCCTTCGGATTTAACTCAAGAAATATATAACGAAATGCTTGACGATTGGCTGTATTCTGAATCCATTGATGACATTGAAGAATATCTAAACAACCTTATGATATCGGGGATGATGGATAACGATGGCGATCCTTATACCTTTTATACTTCCACCTATGATGAACAGGGACTTAACACATCTGGCTCTGGAATATATGGCGTCTCACTCGCTAACTACGGAGCAGAAGTAAGCGGCGATAGAATCTACGGCGGATTGCGAGTTTCGGATTTATACGACGGAACCTTTAAAGAGGCGGGATTTGAAATTGGAGATGTTATAATTGGAGTTAAACATCGCTCTGAAGACGAATATTCCTTAATTGAAGATATGACGCCAACCGAGTCCAAAGAAATTATTACCCCAAGTGATGAAGGCGAAGATGTATTTTTCGAACTGGTTAGAGATGGAAATATCATGGAAATATCTTGCACCACGGGAGATTACAGCCAAATACCAGCTTCCCTTGAATACGATGGCGAAGTTGGAGGAGAGAGAACAGTTGCGATAAAAGTTACGACTTTTTTACACGGAGCGACATCAGGAAGTCCCGCTGAAATGTGCGAAGATATCATCGACAGCTGTTTGGAAGAAGATGAGATTGACCGACTTGTTTTTGATATGCGCGGAAATGGTGGCGGATATACTTCGGAAGCTTATTCGCTGGCTTGCCTTTTTTTAGACAAGGGTTCAATTGTCTATCAAACCGGAGATTACGATGGCAACATCGAGTCTACTTACTATCAAAAAGATGAACCTAAATATCATTTTGATGACATTAGAATTTTATTGAATGGTGGCTCAGCATCCGCAACTGAATTGTTTGCAAAAGCTATGCGCGATAATGAAAAGGCGATGATATACGGTGAAACGTCATATGGAAAAGGTATCGCTCAATCAGTGATATCTCTATCAAACGGTGGAACACTTAGAATTACGACCGATAAGATTTATGGGCCGGATGGAACTTCTATTCACGGTGTTGGTATCACTCCTGACTATCTAACTAACGACTATTCCATCTACGCCGAATCTCTAGTCAGCACTCCCTATCAAGAAGATAATTACCGCTTGACTTATGAACAGGAACAAATGGTTGAAAATTGCTTGGAAATGATCGATGAATCGTATGTTGACAACACTACTTTTTACGAAAAGATGATTGCTTTCCAAGGTGATGAGGACTTAGTTGCAACAGGCGAATATGACACTTATACGCTCTATCGAACATACTATAGATTATTATCTAAGTATTATTTAGGGTACGATGAGGAATTGACAACAGTCGAAGGAATGTAAATGGAAAATAAAATTGAGTATCACCCTTATAAAATTCACTCTAACTATATTCCGGCAGGAGATCAGCCACAAGCAATAGAAAAGTTAGTTGAAGGAATCAACGAAAATAAAAAAGTTCAGGTTCTCCTTGGAGCGACCGGTACTGGAAAAACTTTTACCATGGCTAACGTTATACAAAGAACAGCAAAACCAACCTTGGTTCTTGTTCACAACAAGACATTAGCTGGCCAGTTGTATGCTGAGTTCAAGGAACTATTTCCTGAAAATAGAGTTGAATACTTTGTATCTAACTTCGATTTTTATCGCCCTGAGGCTTACATGCCTAAAAGCGATACTTACATTGATAAAGAAGCGGTGATGAACGAAGAAATCGAAATGATGAGATCTTCGGCCATTAACTCGATATTGACTAGAAGAGATACTATCGTCGTTGCTTCAGTTGCCTCAATTTACGGTTTGACCGATCCAGAAGAGTACAAGCATCTCGCTTTTGATTTGCGCGTCGGGGAAAAAATAGATATACGTTCAGCTATGAAAAAGTTGGTCGATGCCCAATACAAGCGAAACAACATGAATCTCGTTCCTGGCAATTTTAGATTAAAGGGAGAAATTCTTGAAATTGCTCTCTACAACACGGAAAATCTCATTCTTCGTGTCTACATCGACTTTGATGATAGAATTGAAGAGATGATGATGGTAAAGCAAACAACTGGAGAGGTGATAGAAACTTTAGAGTATGCACAAATATTCCCAGCAGATGAGCATGCTTCAGGCATGGAAAAGATAAATAAAGCAATTGCCAGGATAAAAAAAGAATTGCAAAATCGCTTGAAATATTTTCACGATGAAGGAAAATTTCTCGAGGAAGAAAGACTCGATATGCGCACGAGAAATGACATGGAATCTTTGCAGGAATTTGGCATATGTCGAGGAATTGAAAATTATTCTCGCCATATTGAAGGGAGAAAAGAGGGAGAGAGACCTTTTTGCCTTTTAGATTATTTTCCAGAGGATTTTCTTGTTTTTGCGGATGAATCTCACGTTACATTACCTCAAATTAGAGGAATGTATTTAGGCGATAGAGCGCGCAAGCAAATATTGGTTGACTACGGATTTAGATTGCCTTCCGCTCTTGATAACAGGCCGCTGCGATTCGATGAGTTTTTTGCTAGCGTGCCTAATCTCATATGCACTTCTGCTACTCCTGGAGATTGGGAATTAGAACAGTGCAACAATCATCCAGTTGAGCAAATTATTAGACCTACCGGATTGGTGGATCCAGTTGTTGAAATTCATTCCAATACAGAAAACCCTGTTTATGACTTACTTGAATTGATCAAGAAACAAATTGAAAAAAACGAGAGAACCATCGTGGTTACTCTCACGATTAACGATGCCGAGAACCTGACTGAATTTTTGAAACAAAAGGGAATAAAAGTGACTTATATCCAGCATGAAATTAAGACGCTGGAAAGAACAGAGATACTGTATAAATTGCGCAAGGGAGACTATCAGGTAGTTGTCGGTATCAACCTTTTGAAAGAGGGATTAGATATTCCTGAAGTTAGCCTAATGGCAATCTTGGATGCGGATAAAGAGGGATTTTTGCGTTCGTATCGCTCCCTGATTCAGCTGATAGGAAGAGTTGCGAGAAATGACAAGGGAAAAGTCGTGATGTATGCATACAATGAAACAAAGTCAATCAAAATGGCTATTCAAGAGACAAATAGAAGAAGGAATATTCAGCTTGAATACAATCGCAAGAATGGAATTGTTCCAAAAACTATCATAAAACCTTTAGTCGCTCCCATTCGTTTTGTCAATAAGAAGAAGGAATTTGACCTTTCTTCTGAAGCAAAGATGACCAGGTCCGAAAAGCTTGAGTTAGCTAAAGAGATTGAAAAAGAAATGAGAAAAGCCAGCAAGGCTCTTGATTTTGAGAGAGCAACTGAATTGAGAGATGCGCTATTCGAACTGAAGGCGGAGTTATAGTTAGGGAGGATAAAAACGACATCAATCGTTATTTACATTGTTAATCATTTTGATCAATTTCTATTAAAAAGTTAATAAATCTTAAGAATATTGCAATTTATAACTGTATTTATATGGTATAATTTTATGGAAGACGCTATCTATATTAAGGAGGATTGTTTCAATATGAAACGTGTGACTAAAGCAGTCATTCCTGCAGCGGGATTGGGTACTAGATTTTTACCCGCCACAAAGTCTCAGCCAAAGGAAATGCTACCCATTGTTGATACACCTGCTATTCATTACATAGTAGAAGAAGCGGTTAAATCAGGTATCGAGGATATCATGATTATTACCAATTCTAACAAACATTCAATGGAAAACTATTTCGATATCAATTATGAACTCGAAATGAGATTGAAAGATGCTGGTAAAATTGCATTAGCTGATGAAATACATCAAATTGCAAGTTTAGCTAATGTTGTTTATACAAGGCAAAAAGAGCCGAAAGGTCTCGGACACGCTATTTTATGCGCGAAATCATTCGTAGGTGATGAACCGTTTGCGGTATTGCTCGGGGATGATATTGTTGTTCCAAACAATAAACCCGCCCTATTGCAGTTGATAGATGCTTGCAACGATACTGGTAATTCGATATTAGGAGTACAAAAAGTTCAGCATTCAGAAGTCGACAAATATGGTATTGTTTCTCCATCTAAAGAAATAATATCAACTAACAAGGTTTTCAAGGTTGTCGATGTTGTTGAAAAACCTCCGATTAACGAAGCACCTTCTGATTACGCTGTATTAGGAAGATATATTCTCGGACCTGAAATATTTGATATTCTCAGCCACACTCAACCTGGACACGGCGGAGAAATTCAACTGACAGATGCCATAAGAAAACTTATGAAGCAAAAAGCTATT
>Ga0172378_10002572_pt1 | contig 17050 bp, 10 predicted proteins | sample GrowelOW332metaG_FD_119755 | JGI IMG/M metagenome (GOLD analysis project Ga0172378, IMG submission 119755) | Groundwater microbial communities from an aquifer near a municipal landfill in Southern Ontario, Canada - Pumphouse #3_1 metaG | ecosystem: Environmental > Aquatic > Deep subsurface >... | reverse complement strand
TTTAGTTGAAGTACCTCTCGGCACTACTTTAAGAGAAATTATTTACGATATCGGCGGCGGTATTAAAAATGGTAAAAAATTCAAAGCGGCACAAACCGGCGGTCCTTCCGGCGGCTGTATTCCCGCTTCGCTGATAGATGTACCTATGGATTACAACAACTTGACTGAAATCGGATCCATGATGGGTTCAGGTGGTCTTATTGTTATGGATGAAGATAACTGCATGGTCAATATCGCTAAATTCTATTTGGGATTTACAGTCGATGAATCCTGCGGTAAATGTACACCCTGCAGAATAGGCAACAAGAGACTTTTAGAAATCTTAACTCGCATTACAGAAGGTGAGGGTAAAATGGAGGATTTAGATAAGTTGGAAAATTTATCTAACGTCATCAAAGATACCGCTCTTTGCGGGCTTGGACAATCGTCTCCCAACCCTGTTCTTTCAACTTTGAAATACTTCAGAGAAGAGTATGAGGAACACATCATCAATCATTTGTGTCCCGCTAAAGAGTGTCGCGCTCTCGCGAGATATGTCATCGATCAAAGCGTTTGTATCGGCTGTGGAAACTGCGCGCGCAAATGTCCTGTCGAAGCTATTTTCAAGACGGATAAACCCGCGAAAAATCCTAAACTTAGAGTGTTTGAAATTGATGCACACAAGTGCATTAGATGCGGCGCTTGTGCAGCAAATTGTCCCGTTAAGGCAATAAGCTTATAAAGGAGGAAATGTAAAATGGCAGAAGTGAAAAAGATGATTAATATAAAAATTAATGGTCATCCTCTTATCGTCGAAGAAAATACTACAATCCTTCGCGCAAGCAGAAAGTTAAACATTGAGATTCCTCAATTGTGTTACACCCCTCTGCACTTGTCAAATAGACACAATATTACGGCTAGTTGCCGCGTTTGTGTCGTCGAAGTCAAAGGCAGAAGAAATCTCGCTCCTTCTTGCGCAACTATGTGCGAGGAAGGAATGGAAATATTCACTAATACTCAAAGGGTAATCAACGCTCGTCGTACGGTCGTTGAACTTCTTCTTTCTGATCACCCTCAAGACTGTCCTACTTGTGCGAAAAATATGCACTGTAAATTGCAGGATTTATCTTACAAGATGGGAATCAGAGAGATGCCTTTTAAAGGTGAAATGGCAGAAGTTAATGAATACACCTCCTCTCACTTTCCCATCCGTAGAAACTCCGCAAAGTGCATACTGTGTGGAAACTGCGTCATGGTGTGCGACAACATTCAAACAGTTGGAGCACTAACGGCCTACGACAGAGGATTCATCACCCAAGTTGGTCCGGCTTTTCACGAAGCGCTAAAAAATACTGACTGTGTTGCTTGCGGTCAGTGTATAAACGTATGTCCGACCGGTGCGTTGATTCAATACAGCGATGTCGATGCTGTGTGGAAAAAATTAGGAGATCCAAAGAAAATGGTTGTCGTCCAAGTTGCGCCGGCAGTTCGCGCTGCTTTTGGAGAGGAATTCGGATATAGATTGGGCACTGTTGTAACTCATAAAATCCCCTCGGCCTTAAGAGCCTTAGGATTTAATCAAGTTTACGATACTGATTTCGGAGCTGATTTGACTATTGTGGAAGAAGCTACCGAGTTAGTTGAAAGAATACAAAGTGGTGGGAAGTTGCCGATGTTTACTTCTTGCTGCCCTGGTTGGGTGAATTTTGTCGAGAAAAAATTTCCGGAATTCATTCCTAACTTGTCGACGTGTAAATCTCCCATGTCTATGCAGGGAGCGCTTATTAAGACTTACATTGCTAAGAAGTTGGGAATCGATGCTGAAAACCTCGTGTCTGTAGCGGTTATGCCGTGCACAGCTAAGAAGGATGAAATGAATAGACCTCAGCTTAAAGAAGGCGAATATAATGATGTTGATTACGTATTAACAACTCGTGATTTTGCCAGAATGATTAAAGAAGGTGGGATTAATTTCGATTCGCTTGACGATTCAAAATTTGATAATCCACTAGGCGAATCCACTGGTGCTGCTGATATTTTCGGAGCTTCAGGCGGCGTTATGGAAGCGGCTATTCGCTGTGCGAAATTTTGGCTTGAAGGGAAGTGTGACCACGTTGAATTCTCCGGTTTAAGAGGAATTCAAGGTATCAAAACTCAGGAAGTAGTTGTCGATGGGAAAACGCTGAGAATATGCGCTGCTTCAGGTTTGGGCAACGCGCGCAAAGTTTTGGACGATATTAATTCTGGCAAGGAACATTACGACTTTGTCGAAATTATGGCATGTCCGGGAGGATGTATCAACGGCGGTGGACAACCGATTCAAGCATCAAAGATGTCGATTAATGTTGTTAAGCAGCGTTCGCAAGCGCTGTATTCGGAAGATCGTTCTAAATTGCACAGAATTTCCGCTCAAAATATATCTATTAAAAATTTATACAAAGATTATATGGGCGAATTTGGTGGACCAAATGCTCACAAATATTTGCACACTCACTATACGAATAAAAAGCGCGAAGATTTTTAAAAAGCAATATTGGTGTAAATTTGTGGATTGAACATATATAATAATAAAGATAAAAAAAGAAAGGTCTCTATATAAATGTCAGAAGAAAAATGTGACGGCAAGTGTGAAGGCTGCGCAGAGTGTAACTCTTGCGAAGATAGCACGCAAAAAGCTAGTCCGAAAATTCCTAAATTAAAAACTGCCGAAGGTGTTGAAATCAAACACATCATCGGTGTATTGTCCGGTAAAGGTGGCGTTGGTAAATCCTTTGTTGCTTCATACCTCGCAGTTCTATTAGCTAAGAGAGGATACCGCGTTGGTATACTCGATGCTGATATTACTGGTCCTTCTATTCCTTTTGCTTTCGGTGTTAACGCCAAGGCTTTAGGCGATGAAAACGGTTTGATATACCCCGCTTTAACAAGCGATTTACACATTCAAATTATGTCATCTAACATGCTGCTTGATAACGCGACAGATCCCATCTTATGGAGAGGTCCTATGGTCGGTCAAATGGTCGGTCAATTTTACACTCAAGTAAAGTGGGAATACGTAGACTATTTAGTCGTTGATATGCCTCCTGGGACAGGCGATGCTGCTCTTACAATATTCCAACAACTTCCCGTTGATGGAATCGTAATTGCTACAACACCTCAATCTTTAGTTTCCATGATAGTGGAAAAAGGTTGCAAGATGGCTGGAATGATGAATATTCCTGTATTGGGATTAGTATCTAACATGTCGTATGTTAAATGTCCTAAATGCGGTGAAAAGATAATGATTTACGGAAATGACCACGTTGAAGAGCTCTCTCAAAGATACGGTATTCCTGTAACTGCTTCTGTTCCGCTCGACGCCAATATTTCTAGCACTATGGATGCTGGAGCTGTTGAAAAGTTGGATATTCCTTATTTGGACAAATTAGTCGATTCCATCGCTGAGATGGAACCCAAAGCTGAATAATTAAAAATTGAAAGAAGGAAACAATGAATATTAATGAAGAATTTCTTAAAAACTTTAATGTTTTAGAAGAGGAATTAGTTATTATCTCTGGTTTAAAAGGAGAATTTGTTTCCTTTTCTCGCGCTTTGGATAAAGTTCACTATTCCAGATTGAATAGAGTTGTTACAGACAAAGCGGTGTACCAGTTTTTGCGAACTGCTTCCGACGTAAGAAACATATTGTCTCACGAGACTAACGCTTGCGTTCCTTCCGAACAATTTAACCAAAGATTTAAGGCCCTGGTTGGAGAAATATGCGATCCTTTAATCGCATACGATATCGCGACAAAATCGAGCCAGATGTTGATTGCAAGAATGACATATCCTATTAAAGATGTCGTGAAAGAAATGGTAATTAGAAAATTATCTCACGTACCTGTAATAGAAAATCATCACGTCATTGGTGTTTTTTCTCGTTCAACTTTCTTTGAATTTTATGCGAATCATGAAAAAATAAGCGTGAACGGGGATTGCTTCATAAGTGATTTTGTAGAAGAAACACCTATAGATAGCCACGGAAACGAGTCTTACGTATTTACCGCAAAAGATACAGAAGCCTATGAACTTTTAGATCTTATCGGCAAGGCTAAAGTCGGAGAGAAGCGTGTGAATTGTATCTTTGTGACGGAACACGGAAAGTCCACCGAAAGATTGCTTGGCGTAATTACTGAAGTGGATTTGTTGAAGTTACCTGTGTACGATCGCAAAAGGAATAAATAATTATTTCAAAACTTGCTGTGTGAAAACGCAGCTTTTTTTTGTTCTTTTACTGGATGTGAATTCTTATGTATAATAAATATATACTGAATATAATATTTTTTTCAAACAGCAATTTTTGCCCTCACAGGAGAAGTAAAAAATGAAGCGAAAAACACACGGTTTATTTTTATCTATTGCAATAGTATTCTTTGTAATGCCTTTGTGCGGCTGTTCTATTTTCTCTAACGACAGCTCTGGGGAGACGGAATCAGAGGCTAGTTCAGTTACATATTTAAAACATTGCGATGTATCTTTTGATACGGATGGTGGAAATCATATATATTCGCAAAGGCTAACTGAAGGTTCGCTCGTAGAAAAACCAGAAGATCCTACAAAATTAAATTTTGATTTTACCTATTGGTCTAAAGGGCGTTCAGAATACGACTTTAGTCAACCGGTTAAGGATTTAGATTTTACATTAACAGCTAATTGGGAAAGAATAAATATCGAAACTATATCTCTAGAAAGTAAAGTATTCGCCTATGATGGAGAAGAGAAATCAATCGCTGTTACTGGTGATTATTTAGAAGATTTTGAAATAGTTTACGAGAATGATTCTCATTCTGAAGTTGGCGAGTATATAGTTCACGCTGAAGTTAAGACCCAATACACAAAAAGAGTTTTGGTGGAATTCAGTAAAAATCTTTCTATTGTGGAAATGATAGACAAATATTTATACAGCTACAACGATACAACTGACTCATACACGTTAGAATCCACATTAGGATGCACGGAAAAAGATATTGTTATACCTGGTTTTTACAACGATAACGAACATGGATATAAACCTATTACTGCAATCGGCTACGAAGCATTTCATTGCTCCGCAGCCGAAAATATTACTATTCCAAGCAATATAGATACTATAGATTCTGCCGCATTTTACGACTGTGATAACCTGAAAGTCCTCACTGTTGAAGAAGGAATAAAAGCTATTCCTGATAGGCTTCTTGTTGGGTGTAATTACATTGAAGAAATAAATCTTCCAGACACCGTGACATCCATTGGGCAATCGCCATTTATCGGGTGTGAATATGTTAAATCTTTTCGCTTTCCAAAATTTTTGAAATACATTCCTAGCAATTGCTTTAAGGGATTTACTAATTTGATTGATATTACCTTGCCCGACAATCTTGAAGAGGTTAGGGAATACGCTTTTTCTGGATGCGATGCGATAACTTCAATAGAATTTCCCGCCGGATTAAAGAGTGTGGGGGATAGAGTGTTCTATAATAATAGCAACTTAATTTCAGTAAAATTCGACGATAATTTGGAATCTATTGGGAGTTATGCGTTTTCCAATTGTACAAGTTTAATCGAGATAGATGTCCCAGACACTGTGAACTCTATCGGGTCAAGGTGTTTTGCAGGATGCACTGCTTTAAATTCTTTCGTTTTTGGAGATGGGGCGACAGTTGTTTCCGAAGGCGCGTTTTATGAATGCAGCTCACTAAAGAGTGTAAATTTATCACCTTTTTGTGAATCTATTCAGGATAAAGCGTTTTATGAATGCACTAATTTAGGAATATTAAATATACCAAATACCGTTAATTACATAGGAAACTTGGCTTTTGATGATTGCTTGAGTTTAGTCGTTCCAAATTTCCCTACCGAATTGGAATTCTTAGGATCACAGGCCTTTAGAAATTGTAAAAAGGTTACAAATATATATTTACCTGACAACTTCCAAACTGTTGGATATCAAGAATTTAACGGTTGCTCCAGTTTAGTTGATTTAGTTTTACCTGAAGGAGTGACCCGCATAGATAAATATGCTTTTACTAATTGCAGTAATCTTGAGAGCATAGGGTTACCAGAAACTTTGAAATATATAGACTATGCAGCATTTGGCAACTGCTATAAATTAAATAACGTTGATCTTCCTAGCGGTGTTGACGAAATAGGGGAACACGCGTTTTCCGATTGCCAATCTCTAGAATCTATAGATATACCGGAAAGTGTAGATGTAATAGGCGAATACGCTTTTCAAAATTGTATGTTATTAGGTTCTGTAACAATTCCGGATGGGTTTGAAAATATTTCAAGCGGATGTTTTAGTGGATGCAGTTCACTTGAAGAAGTTAATATGAATAATTTGGGTTCATCAATTATTTATGGGAATGCTTTTTCAAATTGCATTAGCCTGAAGAAAATATTTATTCCAAAAACTGTCAAAGTAATATGCTCGTACGCTTTTGCTGGATGCAGTGGGTTAAGTGTATACATGGAAGGTAGTTACAGCCAGACTGGCGTATGCATCGACTGGTTACCCGATGATTGCACCTCTTACCACAATGTATCGTTAGAGACCTACAATGCGCTTTCCTGATGCTCGAGCCACGCTATCAGTTGTGCAGTTTAAAAAATAGGATAAAAAAAACACCAACCAATTTGGCTGGTGACTTAAATTAAGATGGTGACCCTGAAAGGACTCGAACCTTCGGCCCACAGCTTAGAAGGCTGTTGCTCTATCCGACTGAGCTACAGGGTCATCTTGCTTTTCGCTTGATTATCCTATAATATTTTTTTGGAAAAATCAAGCAATAGTAAGGTATTAACTGAAAATAAATCAATGAATACACTTACACTGTGATATTAACATAAAAATATAGGTAATTGCGGGTAAAAAAGACGATTTAACAAATTGTAACGCATTAAATGAATTAATATCTCGCATCTTTCGGGCTTATTTAATTTTTACATATATAATATATTATATGGTTTGTTAAATATTACAATTAATGTATAATAACACATGGTAAAAAAGGAGAGTTTACATGAAAGAAAAAAATTATAAACAGCTACACGATGAGTTCAAAGTAGCTTACAAAGCAATAAAAAAAGCTGAAAGAATTGTTATATTCAGACACAGCATACCGGATTTTGATGCCTTAGGGACTCAAATGGGTCTATATTATTGGCTTAAAGAATCGTTCCCTGAGAAGGAAGTTCATTTTGTTGGAGACATAAATCGTTCATTCATTCCCAGACTTTTTCCTAAACCTGAAGTATTGGAAGAATCATTTTTTGATAAACCTTACACCAGCATCATTCTCGATACTGGGAATGTAGATAGAATTTCAGCGTTTGAGACTAGAAACTGCGCGTATACAGTAAGATTTGATCACCATCCTATGGTAGAAAAATGGGGCGACGCGGTATCGGTTCACACTGATATGGCTAGTTCATCCGAACTTGTTGCGCTCTTTATTCAATCGATGGCGGGAGACGCACATCCTATTTCTAAGAATGCAGCTCGCTGTTTCTTTATAGGTATGGTTGGTGACTCGGGTAGATTTATGTATCCTGAAACATCTCCGATGTCTTTTAGACTCGCAGCAGATTTGCTTCAAACTGGAATTAATTTCACTCAAATATATATGGATATGTATCACGAATCACTTCAAGATTTTAATTTTAAAAAATGGGTCTTCGGAAATTTCAAGATTACCGATAAAGGCACATTCTACTACGTTATAAACGATAAGACTTTAAAAGAGTTAGGTTTAGTACCTGGCGAAGGCAAAGTACCCCTCGGTGCTTTTAGAAATGTAGAAGGCGTAAAAGCGTTGGTCTCAGTCACGGAAGATGTGGAAGCTGGAATATACCGTCTTTCATTCCGTTCAGCCTGTAAACCAGTAAGCAATGTCGCTACCAAATACGAAGGCGGTGGACACTTATTTGCTGCGGGCGGTAAATTGCACGATATCAAACAACTCCCTGAATTAATCGCTGATTTAGATGCTTTAGATGAGGTCGTACCTGATGCTAACAATTAGTAACCTTTCTATGCAATTCGGCGGCCGTGTCTTATTCAAAGATGTCACAGTTGGTTTTAGAAAAGGAGAATGCTACGGAATAATCGGTGCCAATGGCGCAGGTAAATCCACTCTGCTCAGAATTATCACAGGCGACTTAGAACCCACAGCGGGTCAAGTTTCCATAGGTAAAGGCGAGCGCATGTCATTTCTTAAACAGGATCAGAACGCTTTCGATGAACATCAAGTAATTCAAACGGTATTACTTGGATATAAGAGACTTGTAGAAGTGATGAAAGAGAAGGAAGCGCTGTACGCAAAACCTGATTTTTCTGAAAAAGATGGTGAGAAAGCCGGAGAACTCGAAGCTGAATTTGCTGAGATGAACGGTTGGTCTGCAGAGAGCGATGCGGAAAGTCTACTCAGTTCACTGGGTGTTCCTACCGATAGTTTTCATAAGAAAATGAGCGAACTTGACGCTAAAATGAAAGTTAAGATTTTGCTTGCTCAAGCGTTGTTTGGTGACCCTGATATATTAGTAATGGATGAACCTACAAATAACTTGGATGATCACGCTTGCCGTTGGTTAGAAGATTATTTGATGGATTTTGAAAATACTATTCTCATCGTATCTCACGATAGATATTTCTTAAATAGAGTGTGCACGCGCACTCTCGATGTCGACTTCACAGAAATCAGAGAATACGTTGGTAATTATGATTTCTGGTATTCTTCATCTCAGTTGCTTTTGAAACAACAAAAGGAACAAAATTCTAAGAAGGAAGACAAGATAAAGGAGCTCAAGGCCTTCATCGCACGTTTTTCGGCGAATGCTTCTAAGTCTAAACAGGCTACATCTCGTAAGAAAGCGTTAGATAAGATCGACCTTGATACTTTAGAAGCTTCAAACAGACGCTATCCATTTATAGATTTTAAATCGCAATACAATATCGGTAACGATGTTCTCAAAGTTGATGGAGTATCTAAAAAAGGATTGTTTAAGAACTTGTCTTTCAATCTTGAAAGCACGGATAAAGTCGCGATTGTTGCGGATAACACGCTAGCGATATCAACTTTGTTTGACTGCTTAGCGGGGAACCAAAAATTCGATAAGGGAACGTATAAGTTCGGAATAACAATTCATCCTGAATACATCTCTCAATCATTCACAAAACTCAACAAAATCGAAGAGAGTCTCACGGATTATTTGAGACCTTTCGCAGAAATAAAGACTGATTCATTCATTCGTGGATTCTTAGGTAGAATGCTTTTCACAGGTGAAGAAGCTCTCAAACCTGTAAAAGTTTTGTCTGGTGGCGAAAAGGTAAGGCTTAGATTTGTTAAATCTATGTTGGATCCCGGGAACCTTATCATGTTGGATGACCCTACAAATCACTTGGATTTGGAATCTATAGAATCTCTCAACAGAGCTTTAAGTAGAACTAAAGTAGTTCTCATGTTCTCATCTCACGATAGACAACTGCTTCAATCAACCGCAAATAGAGTAATCTATCTCAAGGCTGACGGAACATACATCGATCGTCAAACGACAACATATGAAGAATTTGAAGAGTATTTATACGAACTCGAAAACAAAAAATAATCAATATAAAAAGCATATCAGATTGATATGCTTTTTCGTTGGATTGTTACTGACTAGCAAATCTCTTTTACAAGTTTTATCTCTTGGACATTTGCTTTTACTTTTAAATCGTTTGTGTTGCTTGCTTCGATAGACTTAACGGCATCGTTGTACGCATTTAAATACGAATAAGTGCCATCTTCATTTTCTGTGGCTTCTCCCTCATTGCCATAAACGACCATATTGGAAAATTCACCGTTGACGAAGTTGACAAATGTAGGAACTTTTCCATCTCTGTAAGTTCCAAAGCCATATTTGTTAGCGAAAGTAGTCCAAGTTAACCACTTTTGATAGTCATCAGATGTTTTATCTTCGGGTTCAGTCGCGGGTTTGTCTGCTCTAAATGCGTCTACATCGAAACAATAAAAGTCTTTATTCGAGTCTTCATTCATGTAGTCCATGAAGAATGAGTCGTAAAGAGAAGAGCAATCAGAACAGGTGGACCAGGTGAACAAAACAGTTATATCGTCAGTGTTAGAAATCATATAATCTAAAGTTTCGGTCGTGCTGGGTGATGAGGTGTTGTATTTATATTCAGCATCTCCGTCTACCGCAGTTGAAAGGGCGTAATCGTTTAGGTCGTAACAATTTATTGAGGCGTATTCTATCGAAGTTGAAAAATCCGATTTGAATTCTGCGTAACTATCTGTAACTCCTGTGACTGTCTTTACAGCTGTACCACCGGAGAAGAAAAAGAAAGTTGGAGTTCCACCTATTGCGGGTATGCTGTATATATCTTTTAGATAAGTTGCTTTGTAGAGTGAAGAATCTATTCCATATATCTTAAAATCAGTTTCGGTAACAAGCTGTTCTATATATTCTTTCGCTATAGCGCAACCACCGCAACCTGCTTCTGTTACAAATAAGACGAAATCAAATTTTTGTCCGGAAGACTGAAGTGCCAACATTTCTTCAAGCGTAGCAGAATTGATTTCAATGTAGGAATCTGTTGCTGTCGCCTTTTCTATATACATAGAACTAACTGAAGTATCTGTTGTTGTGCTCGTTTCAAACAAACTGCAGCTGAACAGCAGAGGTATGCAAGCGAGAGGCAAGATAAGTTTTTTACACATGTTTTTAAATTTCATTTTTATTCCCTCAAATTTTCTACTATTAGTATACGAAATTAATTGTAGTATTCAAAATTAGAATTAATATTTTCTTAGATATATTCATATAGTGAATCTAAAGTTAAAAAATAGGATATATACCTATATAAAATCCCCAAGCAAATTGCTTGGGGGAGTAATTGTTAATGACTGGGATGGATTAGAGTTTTAGCAAGCGAACTGTATCGCGAGCGATCATTATTTCTTCGTCGGTAGGAATGACGACCATAGGAATAGATGAATCATCTGAAGAGATATATCCTTCTGCTCCGTGAATGGTTTTTTCATTCTTTACAGGATCTAATTTTAATCCCATGTATTCTGAACATTCGTCGATAGCTGCTTGACGGTAATCTGAAGAGTTTTCTCCAACACCTGCCGACCAGACTATAAGGTCAACTCTACCTAATCTACAAGCGTAACTGGCTAAGAATTGAGCTAGTTTACGGGCCCACATTTTTATTGCTAATTGAGCTTGTTTGTTGCCTTCGTTAGCAGCTTTTGCGATATCTCTAGTATCGTTAGAAACTTGAGATACTCCTAGCAAGCCGGACTCTTTATTGAATTCTTGGAATATTTCTTCAGCGGATTTACCAGTTGATGTCACCAAGTAGTTGAATACGGAAGGATCCATATCTCCAGTGCGGGTTCCCATCATGATTCCACCGAGGGGCGTAAGTCCCATCGACGTCAATACAACTTTTCCGTCTTTGATAGCGGCTAAGGATGCGCCGGAACCGATGTGGCAAGTTATGATTCTAGTATCTTTCTTATTGTTAAGGTATTTCTTAATAGCAATCTCAGATAAGTACTTGTGAGATGTTCCGTGTGCACCGTAGCGGCGACACTTGTATTTTTCATAGTATTTAGGGTCGATAGGAAATAAGTAATCAGCAGGTTCCATCGTTTGGTGGAAGGCTGTATCAAAAACTGCAACTTGACCAACGTTAGGTAAAGCTTTTTTAAAAGCTCTGAATCCAATGAGGTGAGGTCCGTTGTGCAGCGGAGCAAGCGGAATTAAAGATTCGATTTTATCTTCAGTATCTTTTGTCATCAAAGCTGAATCTGCAAAGTAAGGTCCACCTTGAACAATTCTGTGCCCAACGCCTTTGATCTCATTGAGAGATTTAATTATGCCTTGCTCTATAAGACCATTCATAATTAATTTGACGGCGACAGCGTGATCTTCTATAGGCAGGATCTTCGTTATCTTTTTTCCTTCTTTATTCTTGATTGAAAATATACCATCATCGTGACCGATACGTTCACAGATACCTACAGTAAGTACAGTTTCTTCGGGCATATCGTATAGTTTAAATTTCATGCTGGATGAGCCAGCGTTGACGCTCATAATTTTATACATAGTTTTTTCTCTCCATTCCCTTAATTAGTTTAATCATTTAATGTATTTTTTTCAATAAAACCGGTTAATTTTACTTAACAAGTATTATTTATAGTGTTTTAATATAGGTGTTCGATAAAACTTATATATTTTTAGCATGTATATTGTAAATAGATGTTCTAATTTGCGATATGAATTAATTTCTTTTCAAATACCGATCAAATCAGTGGGAATAGACCTGAAATTATTACTATGTTACTTAATGTATAACGTTATTTCTTATACTCATTTAGTTTTTGTAACTAGACTTAGATAAATGTATAATTATGATGGTTGTTGTTTCGTGTTGAGATTGCAAAGTTTTAAGGGAAATGACTTACTTCATACAGTTGTATACAAATGTTATTTCTAAAATTATTCTATTGAAAGGAATATGTATGGATATTAAATGGTTTGATGATTATCTAAACGGTAAAAGTTCAACGGCTTACAGACATTTTGGCGCTCATTTAAAAACAAATGAAAATGGAGAATCAGGTTTTCAATTCACCGTGTACGCTCCGATGGCGAAAAAAGTTAACTTGGTAGGAGATTTTAACTCCTGGTCTGTATTTGGTTCTTTAATGACCAAGATTGACGACAGAGGATTATTCAGACTTTTTGTAAAAGATTGTGGAATGTATGAATCTTACAAGTATCACATTTTAGGATGCGATGACATTTGGAGAGATAAAGCTGATCCCGTCGCTTTTTGTTCAGAGCACAGACCAGCAAATGCATCGCGCACATTTGATATTGAGGGGTTTCAATTTCACGATAGCGATTATGTAGAAAATAGAACTCGCAATTTTGATATGCCTGTTTCCATATATGAGATGCACTTGGGAAGTTGGTTAGGACTAAAGAATGATGGATCTTACTATTCCTGCGAAGAGATTGCGGATAAACTAGTAGATTATATAAAAGACTACGGTTACACTCACGTCGAGATTATGCCGATTACTCAATATCCTTTCGATGGGTCTTGGGGATACCAAGTCACTGGGTACTATTCAGTTGATTCTCGATATGGGAATCCTAAGCAGCTTATGTCGTTTGTCGACAAGCTTCACAAAGCTGGCATCGGAGTCATTTTAGATTACGTACCGGTTCACTTTGCGACCGACAGTTTCGGTTTAGAGAGATTTGATGGCTCTTGCGTATACGAATACATCGGGCAAAACGAATACTCTCAATGGGGAACAAAGAATTTCGATTTAGGAAAAGATCCAGTTCGTTCTTTCCTTATTTCGAGCATGTGTTACTTTTTGGAATACTTCCATTTCGATGGATTGAGATTCGACGCAGTAAGCAATATTATTTATTGGGCTGGAAGCGAAGAAAGAGGAATTAATCAAGGCGGTGTTGATTTTGTCAAACGCGCCACCAAAACAATTCACAACCGATTTGACAGCGTAATGATGATGGCTGAAGACTCTTCGTCTTACGGTCACGTTACAAAGGGCTTCGATGACGATGGACTTGGATTTGATTACAAGTGGGATTTAGGTTGGATGAACGACACCTTAAAATACTACGAGAAAGATCCGATATATAAGCCTTATCAAAACAGCCTTATAAGTTTTTCTATGGCATACTTCTATTCCGAGAACTTTATATTACCTTTAAGTCACGATGAAGTAGTTCACATGAAAGGTACTATATTGAACAAGATGTGGGGAGATTACGATGAAAAATTCGCTTTAGTTAGAAATTTATATGCATATCAGTTTGCTCACCCTGGAAAAAAGCTTAACTTTATGGGAAATGAACTCGCAACATTCGACGAGTGGGATGAAAAAAAATCACTCAGTTGGAATTTACAACAATACCCCAAGCACAGTTCAGTTGCGCGAATGATTCGAGATTTGAATCTGATATATTCCAGCAATAAAGCAATGCATGTCGAAGAGTATAATCCGGAGAATTTTCGTTGGATTATGGTCGATAACTCAGCCCAGTCTATCTATGCGTTTAGAAGAGAAGTAGATGGCGAAGTTATGATCTTTATATTCAATATGACGCCAAACTTTTACAACAATTACAAGATAGGTGTGCCTTACAAGGGAAAATATGAAGAAATCTTCAACTCGGACAAAGGTGTGTATTCTGGCAACGATCAGTACAATGGATTACCGATTGAGTCGGATAAACAACCAGCGCACAACCAACCTTACTCGATAAATATCAAGTTAGCTTCGTTCGGTGCGCTATATTTCAAATTAGTTGGAGGAAAACCTACAGCCGAGAAAACGGAAACAATAGTTGAACCGGATGTTGTTAAGGCTCCCGCTGAAAAGAAAATTACTAAGAAACCTTTGAAAAAAGGTGCTAAAAAGCCGCTTAAAAAAGTGGCGAAAAAATAACTAGGAGGAAAATATGTTATTTGATTCAAAAGAAAAATTCATTTCTGAATTTAAGACAAGAGCTGTATCTAAGTATGGTCGCGATCCGAAGGATATCGATATATCCGAAGCTTACGATATCTTAGGAACGATGGTTAGAGATCTTGCGACCACAAATTCTAAGGCTTGCAAAGATTCAGTTTCTAAAAATGGTAATAAGCAGTTGATTTATTTCTCAATGGAATTTTTGATTGGTAGATTGCTCGTACCTAATATGGTCAATTTGGGCGTTTACGAAATTGCTAAAGAGGGTTTGAAAGATATGGGTCTCGATATGAAGCAAATCGAAATCCAGGAATCAGACGCTGGCTTAGGAAATGGCGGCTTAGGCCGACTTGCCGCGTGTTACATGGATTCTATAGCTTCTCTCGGTTTAGCTGGTCACGGGAACTGTATTCGCTACGATTACGGATTCTTTAGACAGAGAATTAAAGATGGTAAACAGGAAGAATTACCCGATCAGTGGTTGCTTAACGGCAACGTCTGGGAAATTCGCAAACCCAAGCACGCTGTAGTTGTCAAATACTACGGAAATGGTGAAACTTACGTTGATGAAGACGGCAACGTCAGACGCAGAACTGTTGATTCCTTAAACGTTATCGCAATTCCTTGCGACGTTGGTTTAGTCGGCTATGAAAATAAAGTCTGCAACACTTTGAGACTTTGGACAGCCGAACCCAGCATCGACTCTATTCCTAAAAATACAAGTTTTAACGAATATGTAGATTTTGTTAGAAATATCACATACGGTTTATATCCTGACGATACGACAGAACAGGGTAAGCTTTTAAGATTGCGTCAGCAGTACTTCTTAGTATCGGCTGGTTTGCAATCCACATTGAGAAGCCATTATCGAAAGTATCACACGCTCGATAATTTAGCTGATCACTTTGTGTTCCACCTTAACGACACTCACCCTATTCTCGCTATTCCTGAATTGATGAGACTGCTTATGGATGAACACGGATTCGATTGGGATCAAGCATTCGAAATTTGTACCAAGTGTTTCGCATTTACCAATCACACGGTTATGCCTGAAGCTTTGGAAAAGTGGCCCTGCAACTACATCGCCAACTTATTCCCGAGAGTCTACATGATCATCGAGGAAATAAATAGAAGAGTACTGCTTAAATTTAGAGCGGATAACGTACCTGAGAACATCATCGATAATTCGATCATCATTAAAGATGGCATGGTTAGAATGTGCCAGCTTGCGATAAATGTTTGCTACTCCGTAAACGGCGTTGCCAGTTTGCACACCAAAATATTAGAGGAAGAAACATTTAAAGATTTATTTAAGTTGTATCCTGAAAAGTTCAACAATAAAACAAACGGAATCACACACAGACGCTGGTTCATGGTAGCTAACCCTGAACTTTCCGGTTACGTTACAAAATTGATTGGAAAAGATTGGATTGCGGATCCTGAGAAGGGTCTTAAAGATTTGCTCAAGTATCAAGATGACGAAGAAGTATTAACAAACTTCAACGCGATAAAACAAAACAACAAACAAGCTTTGTTGGATCTTGTTAAAAAACAAAACGGTCTTGATATTGACCCCAATTCTATCTTCGACGTTCAAATCAAGAGACTTCACGCTTACAAGCGTCAACTGATGAATGTATTTAGAATTATCTACCTGTATCAGAGAATGAAGTCCAATCCGAACTTTAGACCTTATCCTCACACGTACATCTTCGGAGCTAAAGCTGCGCCTACTTACGTGTTAGCAAAGAAAATTATTGAATTGATTCTCTCGGTTGCTGAGACTGTTAACAACGATGAAGAGATCAATAAATATATGAAGGTTGTCTTCATTGAAAATTACGGCGTTTCAAAAGCTCAAATAATTATCCCGGCTTCTGATGTATCCGAACAAATTTCTATGGCTGGTAAAGAAGCTAGCGGAACATCAAATATGAAGTTTATGATGAACGGCGCGATCACCTTAGGAACATTGGATGGAGCAAACGTTGAAATATCTCAATTAGTTGGAGAAGAAAATTCTGTTATCTTCGGTATGAATGCCGAGGAAGCAAGCAAACTTAAATACAGCGGAAAATATTCACCTTGGGATTTCTACAACAAAGATAAAGACATCAAAAAGGTCGTTGATTCATTGATCGATGGTTCCTTCGATGAAGATACTTCAAGATTCCAAATAATTTTCGATGAAATAATGAATAGAAATGACGAATATTTTGTTCTTAAAGATTTCGAGAGTTACGTAAATGCGAGCGAGAAGATTGAAAAGTTGTATTTAGATAGAAAAGGCTGGGCTAAAAAGTGCCTAATCAATGTCGCAAATTCTGGATATTTCTCGTCAGATCGTTCAATTTATGAATATAATCGTGACATTTGGCATTTACAAAAGATTAAGTAAACAAAAAATATTGAAAAATAACTGAATAGTTGGTATTATTTACAAGTATGGATTAAGCATCCACTAGGAGGATTTATATGGAAAAAGTATTTCATAAAAACGATAATGGCACATTAAACGTATCATGTAC
>Ga0172378_10002570_pt1 | contig 17054 bp, 19 predicted proteins | sample GrowelOW332metaG_FD_119755 | JGI IMG/M metagenome (GOLD analysis project Ga0172378, IMG submission 119755) | Groundwater microbial communities from an aquifer near a municipal landfill in Southern Ontario, Canada - Pumphouse #3_1 metaG | ecosystem: Environmental > Aquatic > Deep subsurface >... | reverse complement strand
TTTTCTTCGGTCATATTTGACTCCTCCAATTTGTTTTGCCTCCATCACTTCGAACACTCTCCCTCCACGCTATCAATGCTAATGTAGCATGAAGACTTGGCAGTGAATTCATGATGTGTGTATTCTTTTGGATATAAAAACTCCAAAAGTAGATTAATTTTACCATTTATATATATATAAAATCAATAAAAAGTATTAGTGGTTACTTGTTGGTACCTTTAGGGAAATATTTATCGTATTGAGCTTTCATAGTTTCTTTCGAAACGTGAGTATATATTTGAGTTGTGTTGATTGAAGAGTGACCTAATAACTCTTGAATTACACGTAAATCAGCCCCACCTTCAAGTAAATGTGTGGCAAAAGTATGACGTAAAACATGTGGATGAAGAGGGAAACCAAGATTTAATCCTGTTTTCTTAATTACTTCAGTAAGAATGTATTCAAGCCCTCTTGTTGTTAATTTTTCTCCCCTATTATTTAAAAAGATAAAATTACTTTTCTTGTCTGGATCGCATTTTTTTAATAAATCAACTCTTAAGCCTTTGCAATACAAAATCAAACAATTCTTCGCATCTTCGCTAAATGGGACAATTCTCTCTTTTTTTCCTTTACCAAGAACTCTTATACAACGCGATGCAAAATCAATATGATATGTATCAAGATTAACAACTTCAACGCATCTCATTCCACTGCTATACATTAATTCAAGAATTGCCTGATCTCTTGTTTTCAAAAGATCGCTCCTTTTATTGTTTGTTTCAAGTAAATTTATAATTTGCGATTCGTATAAAACTTCTGGCAGTTTATCGTGTCGTTTAAAAGAACGTATCCCAACAAATGGATTCGAATCGATAAATCCTCTTTCTAGTAAATAACCATAGAATTTCCTTAATGCGCTAATTCTTCTTCTAATTGTTCGCTCACTATCGCATTTTCCGTTTTCTTTTTCGTGAGTTAAACGAACTTGCATAAAATCACGAATAAAAATTCGATCGATTTTATCGTAATCAATTCCTTCGCTAAAAGTATAATTTGAAAAACAATCAATATCTTGTTGATAGGACGTTATTGTGTTGTCGCTATAGTTCAATTCATGTTTTAAGAAATCTAAAAATTCTTTTTCGGTTCTGTTCATTTAATTTGGTTTTTAAAATCATCAATAGCTTTTAACGATCTATCAATAACAACATTTTTAGGATCAATATTTGCTTTATACATTATACCAAAATTCGCATTCATAGGCGAAAAGTTGTTAATTCCTGTGTGAGTAATATAACGAACTAACGAACCTAAAACGGAATAAAAAGAAAGATTGTTATGAGGAATATTCATAACATTCATGTAAATATAATATGCAGCTAATAAACCTGTTGCAGCACTTTCAACATAACCCTCAACTCCACTAAGTTGACCGCCAATATACACATTTTTATTATTTTTAAGTCTAAGTTCATCATCTAACACTTTAGGAGCGTAAACATAAGAATTTCTATGCATTAAACCAAATCGCACAAATTTAGCATTTTCTAATCCAGGTATTAATTTAAAAACTCTTTTTTGTTCTTCATATTTTAAATTTGTTTGAAAACCAACCATATTGTATAGATCACCAATCAAATCATCTTGTCTAAGTTGCACAACGGCATAAGGAATATTGCCGTTTTTGTCAGGCAATCCAACCGGTTTTAATGGACCAAAACGTAAGGTTTCATAACCTCTATCACCTATTACTTCAATTGGCAAACATCCTTCAAAATATTTTGTATCAAAAGAATGCAATGGAGCTTTTTCCGCCTTAATCAATTCATTATAAAATTTATCGTATTCATCCTTATTCATTGGGCAATTTAAATAAGTTGCATCTTCTTCGTCTTCGTATCTACTTTTAAAATAACATTTATTTAAATCGATAGAATCCTTTTTAATTATTGGTGAACTGGCATCAAAGAAACCATAAGTTTTTTGTCCAGAAATTTCACTTATTTTATATAGTAATTCCTTGCTAGTTAAAGGACCGGTACAAATTAATGTTATACCATCTTTAAAATCAGCGACATCTTCGCTATGAATTCGAATATTTTTGTTAGATTTAATCTTTTCGGTTATATATTGAGCAAAAACTTGGCGATCAACATTTAAACTGTCTCCACCTTTAACTTCGCTAGGAACGCTAGCTTCCATCATTAAACTACCAAGTTTTTTAATTTCTTCCTTGAGTAATCCGCAGGCATTTGTTAATTCTTTCGACTTTAAAGAATTGGAGCAAACTAGTTCTCCATATAAATCCGTATGGTGAGCTTCGCTGCTAACTAATGGTCTTTTTTCGTATAAATCAACTATTAACCCTTTTGATGCTAAAAAATTAGCAGCTTCTGAGCCGGCTAAACCAGCACCAACAATATTAATACGTATATTATTTGGATTCGCCATCTTTCACTTCGGGAGTATAAGCTTCAATATGTTTACACTTTGGGAAATTAGAACAACCATAGAAGTATCCCTTCTTTGATTTTCTTAAAACCAAATCATGACCACAATCTGGACATACTTTTTTAGGTGCATTAGTAATAACTTCGTCTTCTTTAACTTCGATATATCTACATTTTGGGAAATTTGAGCAACCAATGAATGTATCGCCTTTTTTGTTTACTCTATAAACAAGAGGGGAACCGCAAGTTGGACAATCTCTACCAACTTCTTTTGCAGGTTCTTTAGCTTTCTTGACGATATACTTACATTTTGGATAATTTGAACAAGCTTCAAAATCTCCGAATCTACCGTGTTTGATAACTAATGGTGATCCACAGTTTGGGCAAATATTGCCAGTGGTTTTTTCTTCTTCAGGATACATTTCTTTCTTTACCTCATTAAAGTGCTCTACAAATGGATAGTAGAAATCACTTATTACTTTCAATTCATCTATCTCTCCATCTTGAATTTTATCAAGATTAAGTTCCATATCTGCTGTATAACCAACATTCATTAAATCAGGGAAATATTTAACTAAAACGGTGCTTGTCAATTTTCCTTGATCTGTTGGAATTAATGAACCTTTTTCGCTAACAACATATTTTCTTTTTAATAATGTTTGAATTGTTGCTGAATAAGTCGATGGACGACCAATTCCGTTATCTTCCATTAATTTAACTACTCCACCTTCGGTATATCTTAATGGTGGCTTAGTGAAATGTTGCGAGCAACTAATTTTACTAAAATCAAATATTTCGTTTGTTTTAAAATTAATTGAACTTTCAGTTTCAAGTTCATCAAACTTTAAAATGTCGTAACCAGGGAATAAAACAACTGATCCTTTTGTCTCAAAAACAGCCTCGTTACTATTAAGTTTTACTGTAGTTATATTCATTATTTTGTCAGACATCATAGACGCTAATGTACGATTGTAAATTAATTGGTAAAGTTTAAACGATTTATCATCAAGAAAAGACTTCATCTTCTCTGGAGTTCTGTCGATACTTGTAGGTCTAATACATTCGTGAGCATCTTGTTGTCCTTTAACAGATTTACTAGCATGGACTCCTTTATAATATTTCTCGCCATAAGTAGAAATAATATAATCTTTAGCCGCATTAGCGTAGGTATCACTAATTCTAGTAGAATCGGTTCTCATATAGGTAATTAAACCGGTTAAACCTTCAGGAAGTTCGATACCTTCATATAATTTTTGTGCCAAAAAAGCAGTTTCTTTAGTTTTAAAATGCAATTTAGAATAAGCATCTTGCTCTAAAGTGCTAGTTCTAAAAGGTTCTTTACTAGCAATAACTTTTTTGCTGTCTTGAATACTACTAACAAAAGCACTTTTCCCTAAAGTAGCAATAACATCTTGAGCTTCTTTTTCGGTTTTTAATTCAACTTTATTGCCTTTATATGAGACCAAATTTAAAGGTAACTCATTATTTTTATATATTATTGACAAATCTACAGTCCAACTTTCAACTGGAACGAAAGCGGCGATTTCTTTTTCACGTTCATTAAGTAACATCAATGTAACCGATTGAACACGACCAGCACTTCTACTTTTAATTTTTGATTGTAATAATTTTGAAAGCTTAAAACCAAGAATTCTATCAATAATTCTTCTAGCTTCTTGAGAATGAACTTCCTTCATATTTAATGTAGTTGGATGTTTTAAAGCATCCAAAATAGAATCTTTGGTAATTTCATGAAACTCCAAACGTTTGGTGGTTTCAATTGGTAAACCTAAAACATCAACTAAATGCCATGCAATAGCTTCTCCTTCACGATCAGGGTCGGTTGCAAGAATTACTTCATCGGCTTTTTTTGCTAATGCTTTTAATTCTTTAACAACTGCTGTCTTTTTAGGATCAACTTTATATGTAGGCTTAAAATTGTCGTTAACATCAACGCCTAAACCTTCTTTGCCACAAATGGCCAAATCACGGATGTGACCAACACTGGCTTTAACTTCATATTCACTCCCTAAATAATGACCGATGGTCTTACTTTTTGTGGGAGACTCAACTATAACTAACTTCATTTAATTTCCTCGTTTATAAACTATAAGGAGAAAAAAATAAATTGTAAAGTAAAAAAAGTGAGGCTATTCCTATTAAATATATATATTTAAAAAACTTTGAACCAATTTTGTATTCTTAATACTGTGCGGAGTAACAATCTTCCTTAGTTTTAAAACCATCTTGTTATTTGTCACACTTCTTACAAGTTGATCAATTACATAATTGCCGTTTTCATCAATATCTACATTAATAACATTTCGTAAATCCTTTTCAGATAAAAAATTAATTATCTCTTTGTGGTATGCGAGATTCTCTTTTTCTTTCATCCATTAATCCCCATCATAACCAATACATCTTTAGCATTTTCAATTAAACATGCTCCATCCTTAATGAATTGATTACAGTTGCTTTTTTCATTGGCGTGATATGGAACACATCCAATATCTCTTCCTTCATTTAACGCAAAACACACAGTAGCATGCGTACCGCTTCTAGCGTAAGATTCGCCAACTAAAACAGCTTTTCCTAAGCTAGCAATAATTCTATTTCTAAATAAAAAATTATTTGGTTTAGGTTCAAGACTTTCAGGATATTCGCTTAATATTAACCCTCCACCATTAGTAATTCGAGTAAATAAATCTGCGTTTTCTTTTGGATAAATATTGTCAATACCTCCACCTAATACACCAATTGTTTTTTTATTAGAATCAAGAGCTGATCTTTGAGCTGCTCCATCTATGCCTTTGGCTAAACCACTGACTATAACGATATTCTCAGGAAGTTCTTTAACAATTTGGGATATTGTTTCGCGTCCATAATTTGTACATTCTCTACTTCCAATAACGGTTAAAAATTTGCTTTGATCACCTCGCAAAATCTCAATGTCACCTTTATAATATAAAACAAAAGGCGGCCTCGTTGTTTCCTTTATAAAATGCGGATAATTTTCATCAGTTAAAGTGATGTAATTACCTTTAAACGACTTTGCGAAATCTACAACCTCGTCCGATTGCACTTTCTCTTTTGTTCTTATCGCATAATAAATTTTGTCCCAATCGCCTTCATACTTATGAGATAAGAAAAGTAATAATTCTCTTGCTTGCATAATAGCCTCCTACTACATACAAGATGACTATAATTTGAAAATTTTATACCCTAAAATAATTTTTCTTGTTTAATTATGCAATTTCTTACCGGACCATATGTGTAACGATAGAACCCTTTTATCGGACCGTAACGATTTAATAAAGCAATATGTTCTTTAGTTGGATAACCTTTATTTTGTTCTAGATGATACATCGGATATTTTTTAGCATATTCATTCATAATTCGATCACGAGTTACTTTTGCAATTATTGAACCGGCTGCAATAGATTTATAAGTGGCATCCCCTTTAATAAATGGTAAAACCTTCTTTCCTTCTATATATATAGGCATAGCATCAGTTATAACTAAATCATATTCATGATTCATATTTTTGATTGCTAATTTCATAGCTAATCTACTAGCTTCATAAATATTGATTTGATCGATTGTTTCAGGATCAACGATTCCAACGCCAAAAGCGATACAATTAGCAGTTATTTCTTCGTAGGCTTTTTCACGTTGTAGTTCACTTAATTTTTTGGAATCGTTGATGTCGTCGTTATTATAATCGATAGGTAAAATGCAAGCTCCAGCGACGACAGGACCACAAAGAGGGCCTCTTCCGGCCTCATCAACTCCAACAATTAATTTATATCCTTGCTTATAAAATTCTTGTTCTTTTGTTAACATATTAAATTTTATCTAAAGTGAAAGGCGTAATAATGCCATCTTTAAATTCTTTAAGAATTAAAATTTCAGATTTATTTACATCAATTTCTTGATTTTTAATTAATAAACCGCGCATTCTTCCAATATATTCAATAATTTGATAGTTTGAAGTATCCGCACTAAATGTTGATTTATACCTGTCATTAAATTTATCAATATAATTTTCTTTTAAAAAATCTAAACAATAAAAACACAATTCTTCGATTGGTAAAATATCTTGTTTAATTGAGCCGATTAAAGCTAAATTAATTGCCATATTTTTATCTTTAAATTTTGGTTCTAAAATCCCAGGAGTATCCATTAATTCAAAATTTTTGCTTATTTTTGCCCAGCTGATAGATTTAGTAAAACCTGGAGTATTTGCAGCTCCCATCAATTTTCGGTTAGCCATTAAATTAATAAAAGTTGATTTTCCAACGTTAGGGATACCAATAACCATTGCTCTGTTGGTTACATTTTTAACCCCTTTTGAAGCTAATTTATTTTGTTTTTCAGCGCAAAACCCATCTATTTTTTCTAAAATTACTTTTTTTGAATTTCTATCTTCAAGGGAAATAGCAATACAAACATCTCCATTTTGATTGAGGTGCTTTACCCATTTTGTTGTTTCAATAGGATCTGCTAAATCTTTTTTATTAAGCAAAAACAATTTTTTCTTGTTTTTTGCTAAAGCTAACAAATATTCATTATAAGTAGAAATTGGTGCACGAGCATCAAGTAAGACAATCACAAAATCGACAAGTTTCAATTTGTCGCTAATTTGTTGACTGGCTTTCTTCATGTGCCCAGGAAACCAATGAATGTTTTTGTTACTTTGTTCCATATTCTCTCTATTCTACTTGTTTTTTAGTAAAAATAAAAGGTAGGGAAAACCTACCTTTTAAGTCACTGTTTATTTTATATAATCTATCGACTAAACTACAAAACTTGTTTAATTCTTGCAGATTTACCTCTTCTTCCGCGAAGATAGTTAATCTTATTACGTCTAACTTTACCTTTTTTAACAACTTCAATTGAGACGACTGCTGGTGAGTTAATTGGTAATATTCTTTCAACACCGATAGCTCCACTCATTTTTCTAACTCTGAATGTTTCAGCAATACCATTTCCTCTACGGCCCATACAAACACCTTCAAAGATTTGGATTCTTGATTTTCCGTTTTCGATAATTCTAACTGATACTTTGATTGTATCACCAGAACTAAAGTTTGGAAGATCGTGTCTTAATTGGGAAGCTGCAACTTTGGCTACTAAATTCTTATCCATAATTTGTTTCCCCTTTCTAATTCGTTCTCTTGGCGTTCATATAAGAGTGACACTTAAAGCGGAACGTCCGTAAGCATTAATAAATGCTTTAATAATATACATAAATATTTAAAATATGTAAAGCAAAAGATATCTTTGTAAAATGTGCAGAATTTTATTTAGTGTTAAGTAATTTTACTTGACAACCAAATTGCAATAATGTTTAATATAAATCGTTATCTAAAAGGAGATAAAATTATGTCAGTTAAAATTAGATTATCAAGAGAAGGAAGACACGGATTAGCCTTCTATAGAATTGTTGCAGCAGATCATAGATTTGCAACCAGCAAAAGATACCTTGAACAAGTTGGTATTTATGATCCAGCCAAAGGAATTAAAGATGGAACAAGAGTTAACGAAGAACTCGCTATGAAATGGCTTAATTCTGGTGCTCAATGCAGCGATTCAGTTAAAGCAATTTTTAAAGAAATTGGTTTATTTGAGAAAGCCACAAAAGCAGCTCCAAAAGCCGCTAAAAAAGTTAAAAATGTTGCTACAAAAACAGCTGTTAGCACTAAGAAACCAGCCGCCAAGAAAGTTACTGTTAAAACCGCTAAAAAAGGAGAATAGTATATGGATTACAAAGCGTTAATTCATACACTAGTTGATTCTTTTATTAGTGATCCAGAATCAATCTTAATCAAAGAATTACCACAAGATAACGTCAATGACATAACAATATTGTTATGTGCAAAAAACGAAGATTGTGCTCGTTTAATTGGGAAAAAAGGATGTGTTGCTAACTCTTTAAGAGATATTCTTAATATCGCTGGAAAGTTAGAAGAAAAACATATTCATCTCAAATTAGAATCTTTCGATGACGAAGACAAAGATCAAAAAGAGGATAAGTAAGGAGATATTTTCTCCTTTCTTTTTTATGTCTAATGGAAAATAAATATTTACGAGTTGGCCGTATCGCTAAAACGGTCGGATTATCTGGAGAGGTTAAAGTTTTTTCAACCACCTCTTTTAAAAACATTAGATATAAAAAAGGAAACAAACTTTTCTTATTTATTGATGGCGACTACCAAGTAGTTACTATTAAATCCTATAAAAATAAAGATGCTAATTTTGATACGATTGGATTTGAAGAATATACAACACTTGAACAAGCTGAAACACTTAAAAATATTGATATTTATTGTTTAAAAGATGCAAAAACCCTTGCAAAGGACCAATATTTCTTTACAGACCTTGAAGGATGCAAAGTGATTGGTGAGAATAATGAAGATGTTGGAATTGTCACTTCTGTTGAAGAATTTCCAGCTCAAATCACCTTAAAAGTAACCAACAAAGATAAAGTTGTTTACGTTCCTTTTATAAAGCAATTCATACTAAATGTTGATATCGAAAATAAAATAATCATCATAAAAATTATTGAAGGTTTATTATGAAATTTATAATTTTAACAACCTTTCCTGAAATGTATGAAAGTTTTCTTGGAAACTCAATCATTGCTCGAGCTATTGCTAAAAATATAATCGAAGTAAAGCTTGTTAATATCCGCGATTATACAAAAGATAAATATAAAAGAACGGATACTCCACCAATTGGAGGTGGGGCTGGCTTAATTATGAAAGCTCAACCTATCGTTGATGCACTAAAAGCTAATTCTTCATCAAGGACTAAAAAAATAGTTTTAGGTCCTAAAGGACATACTTTCAATCAAGAAAAAGCACAAAGTTTATCTAAAGAAGAAGAAATATTAATTTTATGCGGACATTATGAAGGAATTGATGATCGAGTTTATCCTTATTTTGACGAAGAAATATCCGTTGGTGATTATATTTTGACCGGTGGAGAAACTGCTTCATTTATTCTTATTGATGCTATTTCACGCTTGATTGACGGAGTAATTTCAAAAGATTCAACTAAAGAAGAAACCTTTACGAATGGTTTACTTGAATACCCACAATATACTGAACCTTATGATTTTTGTGGCGCTATCGTTCCTGATATTTTATTTTCGGGAAATCATAAAGAAATCGATCTTTATCACAAGAAAAAATCTCTAGAATTAACTAGAGAATTTCGTCCCGATTTATTTTCTAAATATAAACTTAGCAAACTTGATATTAAACTTTTAAAAGAAGCTGATGACAAAGTTCAACCAAAACATGAATTAGATGCTATTGAAAAAGGCAAAAAATTCACTAAAAACCATTAAATCCTGAAGGTAATTTACCTCCTTTTTTGTAGTTTTTCATCTCTTTCATCATCTTTTTTGATTGTTCATACTTTTTTAAAACTCGATTGACATCAGAGACATTTCGTCCGCTACCATTAGCAATTCTGATTTTGCGACTACTGCGTAAAATATCAGGATTTTCTCTTTCATAAGGTGTCATTGAATTAATGATAATTTCAAAATTTTTCATCTCTTTTTCAGCTAAATCAATTTGATCTTTACTAATTTTTGGAGCTCCAGGAATTAATTTCATTAAACTAGAAATACTTCCTAATTTTTTAACTTGTTTCATTTGATCTAACATATCAACCAACGTAAAACGACCATCCATCATCTTATTGGCAGCCTTTTTAGCTTCCTTGGCATCTATATTTTCTTGAACTTTTTCGACAAGAGTTAAAACGTCTCCCATCCCTAAAATTCTATCAGCAACTCTATCAGGATAAAAAATTGATAAATCTTGGATTTTTTCACCAAGACCCATGAATTTAATCGGAACACCAGTCACTTTAGCAATTGATAAAGCAGCACCGCCTCTTGAATCGCCATCCATCTTCGACATAATAACTCCGGTTAAACCTAAATCTTCATTGAAAGTTTTGGCTACGTTAACACTATCTTGACCAGCCATAGCATCAGTCAATAATAAAATTTCGTCTGGAGAAACATCTTTTTTAATATTCTTTAATTCGCTCATTAAAAGTTCATCAATTTGTAAACGACCAGCAGTATCAAGTATCAAGACATCATAACGATCATTAAAAGCTGTTTCTTTTGCTTTTAAAGCGATTTTAACAGGGTTTTCTTTAGTTCCTAGATTAATTAGCGGAACATCAATTTGTGTCGCCAATTGACTCAATTGATCTATGGCAGCAGGACGATAAACATCGCATGCGGCCAAAAGAACTTTTTTCTTTAATTTATTCTTCATTAAATAGGCAAGTTTGGCCGCAGTGGTTGTTTTACCACTACCTTGAAGACCGACAAGCATGATGACAGTAGGTTTATTTTTATTGTATTTAATTTCACTATTGTCGCTACCAAGCAATTCCACCAATTCATCCTTAACAATTTTAACAACCATTTCGCTAGGATTTAATTTGGTATAGACTTCCTGACCAAGCGCTTTTTCTTTTACATCGTTAGTAAATTCTTTAACAACTTTATAATTAACATCAGCTTCTAAAAGAGCAATACGCACCTCTTTTAGCATATCGTCCATGTTTTTTTCGGTTAATCGAGATTCACCTTTTATGCCTTTAATAATTCGGCTAAATTTATCAGTTAAAGATTCAAATGCCATAAATTATAGAACCTCCTTAATCTTCTTCTTTATGTTATCATCAATCGTAGAATTATTCAAAATATCCGTGATTTGCACATGTTTTTTGTAAATATGAAGATTATTTTCGTAATTTCGAAGCTTTTCTTTTCCGTGTTCTAAAGCGTCACAAACGCCGCTTCGACTAATCTTCATTTCTTGAGCAATTTCTGAAAAAGAAAGATTAAAAATATAATATTTTTCCATAATTAAAGATTGTTTATCAGTTAATAAACTTTTATAAATTTCAAATAATGCGTTTATATAATTAAATTCTTCTAATTCATTCATCATCATTAATCAACCCACTACATAATCCGTATAAATATTTATCTAAATCAAATTCTTCTAAATCTTCCATTTTTTCACCTAGGCCAATAAAACGAACCGGAATTCCTAATTCTTCTCTAATTGCTAAAATGATTCCACCTTTGCTAGTGCCGTCCATTTTAGTAATGACAATTCCGGTGATATTAATTAAATCTTTAAAAGCCTTTGCTTGTAAAACGCCATTTTGGCCAGTAGTCGCATCAATAATTAAAAAACATTCGATTGGTTGATAATATTCTTTTTTAATGACACGGGTAATTTTACCAAGTTCATTCATTAAATTAGTTTTATTTTGAAGTCTTCCAGCTGTATCAATAATAATCAAATCGGCTTGGTGCTCTTTTCCATAAACAACGCCTTTATAGGCCACACTTGCTGGGTCTTCATTGGTTTCACCGGTTACTATATCGCAACCTAATCTTTTAGCCCATATGCCAAGTTGTTCAACGGCCCCAGCTCTAAAAGTATCGGCAGCAACTAAAACAACTTTTTTGCCCTGTTTTACATATCTATTTGCTAATTTTGCAATAGAAGTTGTTTTTCCAACTCCATTTACACCAATTACTAAAAGAACACGAGGAACTGTAGAAAAATCTATTTCGTTTTTAATATCTTCACCTTCTTTTAAATAATTAAAAAACATTTTATCGACCAGCATTTCGTTAATTTCTTTTGGATCGGTAACTTTCTTAGCTTTTGATTCATCTAATAATTCTTCAATAATATTTAATGCAAAAGAAACGCCACAATCAGCTTCAATTAAAATTTCTTCTAGTTCGCTAAAATAATCTTCATTAACTTGTTTATATTTTTTAGTTAAAGCATCTAATTTACTAGAAAAATTTTTACGAGATTTTTCTAGGCCTTTATCATATTTATCTAAAGATGCTTGTTCTGATAAATCAGAAGATTTTTGGTCATTCTTTTCAATAACCCCTGCCAATCCCCCTTCTTTTGCGTTTTCTAAAGAAGAAGATTTAGCATCTTTATTTTTACCAAATTTATCTTTTAAAAATTTAAATAAACCCATAAATTACAATGTTGCCTTTTTATTTAATGCATCGTGGGCTGCAGATTGCTCCGCTTCTTTCTTGCTCTTACCAACACCTCGGCCAAGAATAACTCCATTAAAACTCACTTGAACATAAAATGTTTTAGAATGTGGAGGTCCTTTCTCATCATATGTTTTATAAGAAACGCTTTCACGATGTTCGCATTGAACCAATTCTTGAAGCATCGATTTATAATCTTTTACTTCGTTCATTTCAAAATCTTTGACATCTTGTAAAAAGATATTCTCAATGAAAACAGAAACAAATCTAATGCCTTGGTCAAGATAAATTGCTGCAATAACAGCTTCAAAAATATCCTCAAGAATAGATTGGTTTTTACTAGCTTCTTCAAAACTTAGCGAGTGCCCAGCTCTAACGTATGATGGATAACCCAATTTGCGAGCATATTGAGCTAAAGCTTTAGACTGAACTAAAGTTGATTTTGCTTTAGTTAAATCACCTTCACGCATCTCTGGATGATATTTAAACAATAATGAAGCGATGACAAAACCAAGAACTGAATCGCCCATAAATTCTAAACGTTCATAATCATGATGATGGGTTTTTGCATCGCTATTATAACTAGAATGCGTAAAAGCCATCTCATAAATTTCTTTATTATGAGGTCTAATTTTAAATTCCTTATAAAATTCTTTTAAATCCTTAATTCTTTCCATTTATCGTCGCCTTAATCTTATTAATCATATCTTCTTTAGCGAGTGTATAAGCTTGGTTAAAACAACCAATAAAGGCTCTAGGATCGCTATTTCCGTGTGCCTTAAGCAATAATCCATCAACACCTAATAGACAAGCTCCACCAACCGCTTTATAGTCCATTGTGTCACTAATATCTTTAACACCTTTACGAGCAAAAAGGTAACCAATTTTTGTAAAAATATTTTTCTTAAAAGCTTTCTTTAATAAAGAAGACATAACTTTTAAAGCGCCTTCAGTGCTCTTTAAATAAATATTTCCGCTAAAACCATCCATAATTAAAACATCACATTCACCTTTTAAAGGGTCACGCGCTTCTATATTTCCACAAAATTTAATTTGTTTTGAAGCTTTCAATAATTGATAGGTTTCTTTAGTTAATTCGTTGCCTTTTTCTTCTTCAGTGCCATTATTTAATAAGAAAACATTTGGGTTTTCTTTTTTAAAAGAAATTTTATAATACAAACTACCCATAACAGCATAATTTAATAAATCTTCTTTAGTATTAGCAATATTTGCTCCTAAATCGCAAGCAACCATTTGCTTACCTTTAATCATAGTTGGGATTGGAGAAATGAAACCAGGATGTCTAACACCTTCAAGTCTTTTGATTTTAAAAACTCCAAAAGTAACTAAAGCACCAGTTGATCCGGCTGTAATTAAGGCATTAGCCTGCTCTGTTTTATAATTTGCAATAGCAATAGCTAAAGATGAATCTTTGTCATTGATTGCACTCATTGGATCAACATCCATTGTTAAAACGGTTTTTGATTCAATTATTTTTACATGTTTATTGTCTTTAAGTTCGCTCAATAAAGCAGGGTCGCCAACACAAATAAAATCAACATCGTCGTGATTTTCTAAAAATTGTTTAACGGCTGGAATGGTTGATTTTACGCCATTATCTCCACCCATCATATCTATTACAAATTTCATATATCTGCTCCTTAAACAATAAAACCCTTTAAAAAGGGTTCTATATTTTTATAATCTATTCAACGCCAATCAAATAAGAATAAACAGGTTGTAGACCGCTTCTTAAGTCGATATCGCAATCAGGGTAGTCTTTTTCAAGTCTACTTGCAAGTTTTTTTGCTTCATCATCTTTAACGTCTGAACCATAAATTACAGTGATAATCGCACTGTCTTCGTTAACCATGTTTTTACATAAATCATAGACAGCTTCATCTTTATTTTTCTTGCTACTAATAATATCTTTTGATTCTCTAATAGCTAAGTAATAGTCTTTTTTAACATCAACACCATTAATCTCAGTATCTTTAATAGCGAATGTGACAGAGCCAGATTTAATCAATCCTATCGCTTCATTCATAACTTTTAAATTATCTTCAACACTTAAATCAGCATTAAAATTCATTGCACAAACAATTCCTTGCATGATAGTTTTAGTAGGAATTACATGAACTTCAACTTTGTCTTTCATAATTTCAACAGCTTGATTGGCTGCAAGAATAATATTGCCATTATTTGGAAAAATGTAGCAAACTTTGGCATTGCTCTTTTTAATCATTTTAACAAAATCTTGAGTTGATGGATTCATAGTTTGTCCACCACTAACAATATAATTAACACAAACATCTTTAAATAATTCATCGATGCCTTTGCCACTACTTGTAGCAATTAAAGCATAATCTTTTGGTTCTTCAACTTCATTTTTTTCTTTACTAACTGAAGTGACTTTATCAGCTTTAGCATCCTTATTTTCATTATTATTTAAAATTTCATTATGTTGTTCAGTCATGTTTTCACATTTAAGTTTAACAAATTCTCCGAATTGTTGGGCATAATTGAAGATTGTGCCTGGAGAAAGAGTATGAACGTGAACTTTAACAATGTCTTCATCTTGAACGACAGCTAAAGAATTTCCATGACTTCCTAAAACACTAGTAAATCTTTGCTTATTAAAAACTTTTTTATCTTTTGTTGGACCTAAACGCAGGATAAATTCAGTGCAATATCCAAATTCACTATTTTCAGAATCAGCAGCAGTTTGTACGTTGCCTTTTGCCTCAACAGCAGTAGCTTCATTACGTTGAATAACGTATCCCTTAAGAGCAGATTCCATACCTTCAAAAATCTTTAATAAACCGGCTCCGCCGCTATCAACAACACCTACTTCTTTTAAAACTGGAAGAAGATTTGGAGTTCTTTTTAGTGAAGCATCAGCTTCAGACATAATAACTTTAAATGCCGATTCTATCGACATATCTTTAACTAATGATCTATGTAATTTTTCACTAGTTTCTCTAATAACAGTTAAAATTGTTCCTTCAACTGGTTTGATAACTGCTTTATAAGCAACCTTAGTTCCGTTATCAAAAGCATCGGAAAGATCGGTTACATTAATGCTAACTTTTCCTTTTAAAGCATCAGCAAAACCTCTAAAAATTTGGCTAGTTATAACACCACTATTACCTCTAGCACCCATCAATAAACCGCTAGAAAAAGCTTTAGCAATTGCGTAAACATCATCATCATTTTTATTTTGAACTTCCTTAGCTCCGCTAGTCATTGTTAAGTTCATATTCATTCCGGTATCACCGTCAGGAACAGGAAAAACATTTAAAGCGTCAACTTCAGGATAGTGGTTATATAGATTGTTAGCTCCACTAACAATCATTTGTTTTAATAATTGGCCGTCAATAGTTTTCATAATAAACTCCTTAAATTAGGAAGTTATAAATCAAGTAAATCTTCGATATAAACATTAATCTTGTTAAATCTTGGACCGTATTTCTTTTTTGTTTCATAGGCTATTCGCTTACTTACTTCATTTACAACTTCAGAAATTTTTACTCCATAAGCACAGATAAGATGGACATCAATATCATATCTGCCTTTGGAATTTTTAAATATTAAAATACCTTCGACATAATTTTGTTTTCTTAAAATAACTAATTGGTTTTTAATAGTTTTTACTCTCGTTAAACCAACTACTCCATAGGTTTCACTACATACATTTCCGATCAAAGAAGCCAGTTCCTTATTGTCGACTTCAAGCTTAACAAGATCAATAACTTTATTCTCTTTTTTAGAATCAGTAATGTTTTCTTTCATAATGCTCCTATAGTACCATAATTATATCACAATTTAATTTAATTAAATATATTAAATTACTATATAAAAAGTCCGACTACATCGGACTTTTTTAACATTTTTGTAATTTTTATTTACAAACAATATAATAGCATAAAAAAATAGCCCAGCTACTTCTTATTCTTGGCTTTCGCCTACCTTCAGCACTACAGCGCTTAACTTCTCTGTTCGGTATGGAAAGAGGTGTGTCCACTGCGTCATCGTAACCAGACTATTCTTTAAGAGTATAGCATATTTTTTCATATGTTCTCTGAAAACTAGATATTCTTGATCATGTTCATTTCTGATATTACCCAAATCTTACTTTATATTTTTTAACTTAGTTAAAATCTTAGAAATTAAGTCCTCGTGCTATTAGTAATAGTCGACTTAATGCCTTGCAGCACTTACATCTCTATCCTATCAACCTCCTGACATTGGAGGGCACTTACTTCTTGCGAATGGGAAGTCTCATCTTACGGTAGGCTTCGCGCTTAGATGCTTTCAGCGTTTATCCTTTCCATGGGCAGCTACCCGGCCATGCTCCTGGCGGAACAACCGATATACCGTTGCCATGTTCATCCCGGTCCTCTCGTACTAAGGACGACTCCGTTCAAACTTCCAACGCCCACAACAGATAGGGACCAAACTGTCTCACGACGTTTTGAACCCAGCTCGCGTACCACTTTAATTGGCGAACAGCCAAACCCTTGGAAGGTACTTCCCCTCCAGGATGT
>Ga0172378_10002569_pt1 | contig 17054 bp, 8 predicted proteins | sample GrowelOW332metaG_FD_119755 | JGI IMG/M metagenome (GOLD analysis project Ga0172378, IMG submission 119755) | Groundwater microbial communities from an aquifer near a municipal landfill in Southern Ontario, Canada - Pumphouse #3_1 metaG | ecosystem: Environmental > Aquatic > Deep subsurface >... | reverse complement strand
TACAGAAGAGATTAAAGGGTATTGCGTTGGTGATTCACTTGAGACCAGGTATTCCATCATAGCCCTTAAAATGGCATTAAAGAATTTGGAAGGGCAAAACACGGGAAAGATAAGTCTTGTACATCACTCAGATAGGGGAGTACAATACGCAAGCAGTAAATATCAGCCCATTAAAGGCAAACAACTTGCGTATTAGCATGACTGAAAATGGCAATCCTAAGGAGAATCCACAGGCAGAAAGAATTAATAATACAATCAAGAATGAGCTTTTACCTGTATGTGAGTTCCACAGTTTGAGGGAAGTAAACAATGCAATCGCCGAGGCTGTAGATTCTATAACAATGAAAGGCCTCACATGAGTATTGGTATGATGATGCCCGCTGAAGCTTCACAGTGCAGCGGGGACAGGAATATGAGATGAACCAGTTACAGAGAGCTGGCAATAAAAAGGTCGTTAGGGATGAAAATAACTGAAAATGGTTTACCTTTGAGTCCCTGTCATTGGTCTCCCTTCGGGCTACGCCCTCCAGTAAACCAATGACAGGGATAAAATTTGAAAGTAAACTGTATTCAGAGATAACAACAGAACAGTAAACAAATATCAGTTGTTAGTTATAAACCGAGTCAACTTTCTTTAGTGATATAGATTAATATTAGTCAACCTAAATCAGGAAAACACAGTTGCAATATTTTTTGTGTTTTAATCATTGTAAGGTTTTCCTTTTTTTTAAATTTCGGGGTCATAATTAAAGACTTTTTGTTTTTGTCCAATAATGTAAAAGTTATTAGTTTGAAAATCAGAATATTGACGTATATTCAGATATTAATTAGCATTGAGAACAAGAAAAAATATTTTTTAAATTTTTGATATATGGATAAAATATCAGAATTAAAAACATGGATTGATTTTAAAAAAGGAAATCAAGATGCTTTGTCCAGAATATACAAAGAGAATGTTGATTTCCTTTTTTCTTATGGAAAAAAATATACTAAAGACGAGCAGCTTATTTTAGATGTGATTCAGGCTATATTTTGTTATATCATTGAACGAAGAAATAACTTAGGGGATACTGATAATATCAGGTTATATTTATTAAAATCTTTCCGAAGAAAACTTTTTAGCGAATTTGGTGCATTAAAGAAACAGGAATCATTCCATGATGAATTCGAAATTAATATTGTGTTTCCGATTGAAGAGACAATTATAAAAAAAGAAGAATCTAGCCAGATAGAATTATCATTATCCAAAGCATTGAAAGAACTAAATGACAAACAACGCGAGATACTATACTATAAGTTTTCTTTAAATTTAGGGTATGAGGATATTTGTGATATACTGGGAATTTCGTATAATTCTGCAAGACAAATGGTTTCCAGATCAATTTCTATTTTGCGAAAGCACATGAAAAAAAATGGATTAATTCTCATCTTTATGGTTAATAGAAAATATTTCTGTTATGTGCTTAAATGATGATTCAGCTTTCATAAGTTTTACCTTCCCTGCTTATAGAAAATTTTTGTGATTCTTTTATAGCGTTTTTGATTATAGTCCCTGTTGTCAAATTCGTAACCAGCAACCGTATTTATTAAATCTATGAAAGTTTATTGAAAAATAAATTATTTTTTTATTAGCTTCAGGTATTGCGTTATATGGGTGTTGCCTAATATTCCTTTAAATTTTTTATAAAAATCCTGTCACAAAACATAAGTTTTATCATTATATAAGTTGTGTAGGAATAATTATAATATGATTAAAAATAAATTTAAAGGGTTTTCAGTAGAAGAATTGATTAATAATCAGGATTTTATTAATTCGGTTAAACAATTTTCTTCAAAAATTGAATGGCAGAATTTTCTTATAGAAAATCCTTTGAATAAGTATAATATCATTCAGTCTAAGAAAATTATTGAACTTTTGTCTGTTCAGGAAGAAAAACTTGATATTGACAGGAAAAGGGACCTATGGAGTAAAATTTTAGCTAAAAGTAATGAAAATAAGAGCCATAAACACAGAATTTTATGGTTTGGAAATTTATATAAAGCCGCAGCTGTAATTACTATATTGTTATGTCTTGGAGTTAGCCTTTATACATATATTATAAAAGATCATTCAGAGTATAAATTTTCTGCAAATATAAATAGTAGTTTACGGAATACAGTATTAATAATGCCTTCTGGAAAAACTGTTGAGTTAAATTTTATCAGGTCAACGGTTGATGTTCTTAAAAATAAATCAGCAATAAGAGTAAATAATGATACGATTATCAAAAATGATCCTGTTAAGGCCGAAAATGAAAAAGAAAACCATTTAACAGAGGTTGTTGTTCCTTATGGTAAAACTTCTGTATTAACTCTGAGTGACGGAACCCGAGTCTGGCTTAATGCAGGGACCAGATTAGCTTTTCCACAATCTTTTAAAGGTAAATACAGAGGTGTCTTCCTTGACGGAGAAGGTTATTTTGAAGTTACAAAGAATGCTGCGAAAAAATTTATTGTCTCTTCGCTTCATACCAGTGTTGAAGTTTTTGGAACTAAGTTTAATCTAAATGATTATAGTACAGATAAAAAAAGTAAGACAACTTTACTGGAAGGAAGTGTTAGGCTTAGTGAAAAGAATCAGATTATAAATAACAGTGTTATGCTGAAACCCGGACAGTCAGGTATTTGTAATGCTAAGTCCGGAACAATTAGTGTACAAAAAGAATCCAATCTTGAAAAATGTACCTCGTGGAGAAATGGCTGGTATGAGTTTGATAATACTAATATCAGAGAGGTTCTGATCAGACTTGAACGATATTATAATGTAAGTTTCAGGTATGATGAAAAAACAATCAGAAAAGCACTTCCTGTTTCCGGTAAACTGGATCTGAAGGATTCTATTGATAACGTGATGTCTGTAATATCCAATGTGGCAAATATTAAATATGAGATAAATAAAAATAAAATAAAAATAACAAAATAAAATATGGGAAAATGATTTAATTAAAATGGAAAAAATAAAAAGAGGAAATCTGAGAATTGAAGCTTCTCCGATTTCCCGTGTTTACATTAAAATGTTGTTAATATTAAAATAAACTAAACAAATGTATGAAAAAAAAATTATTGACCGGTATTCTTTTATAGGTCATCGATCAAATTTAATCTTAAAAATGAAACTGATTGTATTTCTTTTCTTTGTATCGTTAACTTCGTTTTCTGCGAATGTATATTCACAAAAAATACAGTTTACAATGAATTATGAAGATGTAACTGTAAAATCAGTTTTGGAAGAAATCGAAGGCGAAAGCGAATTTATTTTTCTGTATAGTAAAGAAAATTTAGATTTAAATCGAAAGGTTAAAATTTATGTACAGAATCAAAATGTTGGGAAAGTCCTTGATCTATTATTAAAAGGAACTAATAATCAATATGAAATTAATGACAGGCAAATTTCCATTTCTGTCATAAAAAAAAATGTGAAACCTGAATCATCAGATACTCGGGTACAGCAGCCTAAAGGTAATAAAGTTACTGGTAAAGTGACAGACGAAAGTGGATCCCCACTACCTGGTGTTACTATTACTGTTTTAGGCTCGACCAGAGGAGTTATAACAGACTCTGACGGGAAATTCGAAATTTACGAAATCGAACCGGCTAACAAACTTGTATTTTCTTTTATTGGTATGGAATCACAGGTTGTTAATGTCGGAGATAATGTAAAGTTAAATATAGTTTTAATAGAAAAAACAACAGCGCTTAAAGATGTTACTGTTGTGGCTTTTGGTAAACAAAAGAAAGAGAGTATGGTCTCTTCAATTGAAACAATAAAAACTGACGAATTACGTATGCCTTCAAGTAATTTAACAACAGCTTTGTCAGGACGTATCGCAGGTCTTATTTCTTATCAGACTAGTGGCGAGCCAGGAGAAAATAATGCTACATTCTTTATAAGGGGAGTAACATCTTTTGGAACAGGTAAAGTCAATCCGCTAATTTTAATTGATAATGTTGAAGTTACTACTGATGATTTATCGAGACTTCATCCTGATGATATTCAGGCTTTCTCAATTTTAAAAGATGCTACAGCAACTGCTCTGTATGGGGCAAGGGGCGCTAATGGTGTGATTCTGGTTACAACAAAAGAAGGTGAAGAGGGGAAGGCTAAAGTATCAGTTAGGTTTGAAAATTCTTTTTCAGCACCGACAAAACAAATTGAAACTGCTGATCCTATAACATATATGCAACTTAATAACGAAGCAGTTAAAACAAGGAATCCTCTTATCGGGATTCCTTATTCTGAGGAGAAAATTGAATATACAAAATCAGGACAAAACTCGTATGTATATCCAGCAGTGGACTGGATGGATATGATGTTTAAAAATGTGACAATAAATCAGAGAGCCAATGTTAATATTAGTGGAGGTGGTAAAGTAGCCCGTTATTATATTGCCGGTGGTTTTTCAAAGGATAACGGGATATTAAAAACTGATAAGAAAGGTGATGGTGATAGTAATATTGATCTGACCAGGTATATGATTAGTTCCAATATCAATATTAATCTTACGCAATCAACAGAGGCTATTGTACGTATACGTAGTACCTATGATAATTATGAAGGACCTTTAAGCGGTGGTAATACACTTTATGAGCAAGCATTAAATGCCAGTCCTGTCAGGTTTCCTGCTACATTTGCCCCTGACTTAACTTATATTAATGTAAATCATAAGCTGTTTGGTAATGATCCCTCAGGCGATTATTTAAATCCTTATGCACAAATGGTTATGGGACATAGAGAAAAAAGGACAACCGTATTGCTAACGCAATTTGAATTAAAACAGGATCTGAATATGATAACAGATGGTTTAAAAATCCGTTTTTTGTTTAACACTACAAGACGTTCATATTTTGATTTATCAAGGCATTTTAACCCTTTTTATTATGCAGTAGCAAATTACGACCGTATTAGTGATAAATATTCTCTGACAGAAATTAATCCTGAAGAAGGTACCGATTATTTGTCATATAATGAAGGATCTAAATCAGTATCAGGTAATATATATGGAGAATCTGCCCTTTCTTATAATAAAAAATTTAATAATAATCAAGGTGTTAGCGGGATGCTGGTTTTTATTTCACAAAGCAGTCTGGATGGTAATGCAGGAAGCTTGCAGGCATCTTTGCCTGAAAGAAATTTAGGATTGTCAGGACGTTTTACTTATTCCTATGATAATCGCTATATGGGTGAATTCAACTTTGGGTATAATGGTTCTGAGAAGTTTGATGAAAATCATCGCTGGGGATTTTTCCCGTCTATTGGTATCGGGTGGAATATTTCTAATGAAAGATGGTGGAATGGATCTGTGCTGGATTATATATCGAAACTAAAACTTAAACTTACATATGGTATAGTAGGTAATGATGCAATTGGAAATACAAGATTTTTTTATCTGTCGAATGTAGAAATGGGGAAAAGTGATGGCTATACGTTTGGTAGTGATTTTAACGGAGAATCCGGAAGTGGGGTTAAAATTTCAAATTATGCCAATCCTAATATAGGATGGGAAAAAGCATATAAAGCTAATGTTGGTTTTGAACTTGGTATGTTTAAGGATAAACTTAATATTCAGACTGATTTCTTTCATGAAAAAAGAACTGATATTCTTCAGACAAGAGCTAGTATCCCTTCTTCAATGGGACTGTGGAGTACACCTGAAGCAAACATTGGAGAGGCAAATAGTAAAGGTGTCGATTGTTCTATTGATTACAATTACAATTTTACCAATCATTCATGGATTACTGTCAGAGGTAATTTTACTTATGCTGATGGTACTTATAAAAAATATGAAGAACCTTCTTATCCCGGTACTCCATGGCTGTCCAAAGTTGGTCGTCCGATTCGTCAGAGTTGGGGTTACATTGCTGAACGTTTATTTATTGATCAGGCAGATATTGAGAATTCACCCAGACAGGACTTGGGAGAGTACAGTTCAGGTGATATAAAATACCGTGATCTTAATGGTGATAATGTTATAAATTCACTGGATGAAGCTCCAATAGGGAAACCAACTGTTCCTGAAATAAATTATGGTTTTGGGGCCAGTATGAGATATAAAAGTTTTGATTTGTCTTTTTTTATTTCTGGTTCTGCAAAGTCTTCTTTTTGGATAAATCCATCAAGAATGACCCCTTTTGTGCAGTATACGTCTAATGGCAAAATACTTGAAAGAAATTTAGCTAAGTTTATTGCTGATGATTATTGGTCTGAAGAGACACAGAATCCTAAGGCAGCATGGCCAAGACTTTCAAACTATAATATTGATAATAATAACGTAACTAGCACATATTATATGAGAAATGGTTCATATATGCGTCTGAAATCTGTCGAGATAGGATATTCATTTCCCAAGAGTTTAGTAAGTAGAGCACATATTAAAAATGCACGTCTTTATTTAAGTGGAACTAATCTTTTATTATTAAGTCATTTTGACACTTGGGATATTGAAATGGGAGGGAATGGTCTTGGATATCCTCTGCAGCGAGTAATTAATTTAGGAATAAATATAACATTTTAAGTAATAAACAATGAAAAAGATAAAACTTATAGTTATAGTAATTTTTGGAATGTTAGTGCTTTCTTCCTGTAATGATTATCTGGACGTTGTTCCTGATAATATAGCAACAATAGAAGACGCTTTTAAAAATCGTATAGAAGCCCTCAATTTTTTACATGGATGTTATTCTTATCTGCCTGATTATGCAAATATAGACAGTAATCCGGGACTTGTCTCAAGTGATGAAACATGTTTGTTTGAAAATGCTGAAAAAACAAATTTGCATGGATGGGATATAGCCCGGGGATTACAAAATACAGAAGATCCGTTAATGAATTACTGGGATGGAATTAATGGAGGAAAACCATTGTTCAGAGCTTTACGTGATTGTAATATATTCCTTGAAAATATTGATAAACCTTTTGATCTTACAGAATTAGAAAAGCGACAGTGGGTTGCAGAAATTAAAGTTTTAAAAGCTTATTATCATTTTTATTTAATGCGTTTATACGGACCGATTCCTATTATAAAGAAAAATTTACCTATATCCACCAGTATTGAAGGTGTGGCACGTTTCCGTGAACCTGTTGATTCTGTGGCTGCCTATATCGTGAATTTAATAGATGAAGCCTTACCGGATTTACTACCGAAAATAGAGGATCCTATAACTAATCAGGGAAGAATAACCCAATCAATAGCTTTATCCATTAAAGCAGAAACGTTGATTACTATAGCTAGCCCCTTGTTTAATGGAAATAAAGATTATGAAGGCTTTGTTGATTCCCGTGGAAGACAGTTAATTAGTACTACATATGAGCCAGCGAAATGGGATTCGGCAGCATCAGCACTTAAGGCGGCTATTGATATGTGTCATGTGGCAGGACATTCACTTTATACCTTTATTCCACCTGTAGTCTCCGATTTATCAGATTCTACAATTATTGCAATGGGAACGAGAGGCGCTGTTACTGAAAGATGGAATGAAGAAATAATCTGGGGTTCTTCCAGTAGTACCTCTAATTTACAATGGCTGTGTCATCCAGCATTTGCATTGATTCATACAGGCGGGGCTGTTGGATCTATTTTGGCACCATCTCTTAATGTAGTTGATGACTTTTATACAAAGAATGGAGTTCCGATGGATGAGGATAATGATTGGCAGGGAATAGATTCTTATAAATTAACTATAGTTGGTCAGGACATGAAGTATTATATGGAACCGGGTTATACGACAATAAATATGCATATAAACAGGGAACCCCGCTTTTATGGAAATTTATTTATTGATGGCGGAACCTTATACGGAGATGGTCATATTATTGATGATGCAGATCTTAATGTAACGAAATTTAGGATGGGAAGTCCGAGTAGTATCCCTGCGCTAACACGTCATTCTGATAGCGGATATCTCGTGAAAAAACTGATAAACTACCAGACATCAATTCCGGATAATAGTGGTAGTTTTAATAGTTATAGATATGCATGGCCTATTATACGACTTGGGAATTTATATCTTTTGTATGCTGAAGCTTTAAATGAAGTAAAAGATATTCCTGATGCAGAGGTTTATGAGTATATAGATAAAATACGTTTCCGTTCAGGACTTAAAGGTGTTGTGGAGAGTTGGAGTAATTATAGTATTAATCCTGATAAACCAAAAACAAAGGAAGGTATGAGAAAAATTATTCAGCGTGAACGAATGATTGAAATGGCGTTTGAAGGGGAAAGAACTTTTGATTTGAATCGCTGGAAATTATCTGAAGAATATATGAATAAAAATATTCGCGGATGGTCTGTATTTGAGAAGGATCCAGAATTGTTTTATAAGGTTGAAGATAAGTATAAAGGTGATTTTACTTTAAAGAACTATTTATGGCCAATAAGGCAACATACACTTTTAGAAAACAATAACCTGGTTCAAAATCCGGGATGGTGATTTTAATAAATTAAAAAAGTAATAAGAATGAACTATTATAATATTTTTTATGTATTAGCACTAATAGGGTTAATTAGTTGTGACAATCCTGAAAACTGGTATGCTGAAACTGATTCCATAGCACCTGGAATAGTTACGAATGCTATATCAACAGGGACACCTGGAGGAGCGATGATTCTCTATGATATTCCTGATGATTCTGATTTGCTTGGAGTAAAAGCTGTATATGAAGGGAAAGACGGAAATCAGAAAGAAGTATTTTCATCGGCTTTTAAGGACACAATTGAGATAGTAGGTTTTGGTGATACAATAAAGCGTAATGTAAATCTTTTTGCAGTTGATAAAAGTATGAATGAATCGGAACCTGTTGCTTTGAGTTTTATTCCTAAAGAACCATCTATTGTTTACATAGAGAAAAGTTTTGTATGTAAAGCAGTCTTTGGTGGTGTTTATCTGTCTTGGAAAAATCCTACAAAAGATAATATTGCTATAGAACTTTGGAAAAAAAACTCTATGGGGGTATCTGAATATGTTGAAACACGCTATTCAGATGAGGCTGATGGTAAATATTCTTTTAGGGGACTTGATGCGGTAAAAACCGAATTTACATTTAAAGTAAGAGACAGATGGGGTAACTATTCTGATCAGAAAGTAGTTTCGCTAACTCCATTTTTTGAACAAGAATTGGTCGGGAAAAATATTTTTGAAAGATGGGGATATGACGATCAAAGTTGTATCTACAGAGGAGATAATCCGACACAGGCAGGCAGTAGTTCGAGATATAGTTTCAGTCAATTATGGGATGGGATAACTATTGAAAAAAATGAGTATTATTTTCATACAGGTGACATAGGAAACCGCCTTTCGTTATATTCTGAAAATTATAAAAATAAAAATGATGTTGTTGGTCCAGTTTATGTAACAATAGATATGAAAGAACCTCATTATCTTAGTCGTATGAAAATGTGGATGAGAGGAAGGGACCCTGGACAGGGATATTTATTACCAGATCACAGATATTACCAGCAAGGTGATATAAAGAATTACGAAATTTGGGCATGTAAAGAGCCAAAGACTATTAATGAAATTGGCGATAAAGCTAAGAATTTAGCTTACTGGACAAGTTGGAACGAAGTGGATGGAACAGATGCATGGAAGAAGGACTGGGTAAAGTTAGGCGAGATGGCTGCTTTACCTCCTTCAGGAGCAAAGGCTGTGACACAACTTACTGTTAATGATATTAAGTTTGCTGATGAGGGATTTGACACTGTATTTGATCCTTTAGTGTCAGATCAGATGTTTCGCTATGTTCGTATTGTAGTAAAAGATAGCTGGGGAGGTGTCGGTTCCAAAGTAACTATAACTGAATTACGTTTTTGGGGACAATTTTAAATTGCTTGTTTAGATTAAAATTAAATTGTATTATAATTTATTAATAATTAAAATCATCTAATTTATAATATATCTAAATTAAGGTAAATAAAAAGTTGCATGCTTTATTCTAAATAGTTATTTTATATCTATTTTAGAGAAAGCATGCAATGTTTAAAATATTTATTAAAAATCAGGTTCGCAAAGAAAAATACTATTATGACCATAAAAAGAAAAATAATAACACAACATATATTTAAGCAACGGTTCAGTGAAAGTATATTTTTTTAAGAACTTTTTTCGTGCTTACAGAAAATTAAAAACTATTGTAGGTCATCTTGTAAGAGAATTGGAACGAAATGTAGGTCTGGGAATTAAGTATCAGAAATTAATTTAATTGTTTAAAATTATTTTGATTCAGATTTAAGGGTCAACTATTTAATATAATTTATGTATAAAATATAAAAAGATAACAATTTAAATAACAAAGTATAAAAATAAAGTATATGATTAAATACAACAGACTTTATATTATAATTCTTATTAGCCTATGTCTTTTTTTATTAAACAATTCAGGATTTTCTGAAAATACGGGTGATAAAAAAATAGCTAAAATAGAAAAGAACATTATTCCAGTAATTTTCGATAAAAATTTAAAAGATGACTTTAATTATTTAAAGACAGATACAGAAACATTCCGTCCAAAGAATTGGGGAAATCTTGACCTTGATAGCAAAGTTGACTGGTTGTTATCGCATATGACTCTTAGCGAAAAAGTTGAACAATTGAACATTCAGCCGGAAAAATCAAAGAATTATAAGGGGTTGGGAAGTCGTTCTCAAATTTGGAATAAACGTTTAGGTATAGGTCCTATTTTAGCGACCAACGGTCCCAGAGGTCCACGATCTAGTGGCGAAATACCTGCAACCCGTACTACTGGTTATAAAGGTCCGGTTTCGCCAACAGGACACGCTTTGGCATCGACATGGAACACAGAACTTTTGCAGGAGGTAGGAAAACAATGGGGATTTCAGACAAAGGAGTATGGTCTCAATACACTTTGGGGGCCAGGTATAAATATTATTAAAGATCCCAGGTCGGGACGTAATACAGACTATGCGAGTGAAGATCCATATCTTACAGGTGCTTATGGTACCGCTATAACTAAAGGGCTTCAATCTGTTGGAGTAGCTGCTGTAATTAAGCATTTAGTGGCAAACAATTGGGAATCCGGCAGACAAAGCCATAACGTGGAAGTTCCTATTCGTCCTTTGAGGGAACTTTATTTTACTGGCTTTAGAATGGCTGTAGAGGAGGGAAATGCGATGGGGATTATGACCTGTTACAACTCTCTCAATGGAGTATGGGGGAGTTCAAGCAAATGGTTGCTAACCGATGTTGTCCGAAATGAATGGGGTTTTAAAGGCTTTTTTGTTTCTGATTGGGGTGCATTGCATAGTAGTGTTGCTCAAACCCTTAGGTCTGGACAAAATCTTGAATTACCAGGTCAGTCGAAAATGAATCTTTTTGCCGTTAAGACAAGCCTTAATAAAGGAGAAATTACAATGTCTGATATCAATGCAAGGGTTCGTGAAATTCTTAAATTTAAGTTGGGTCGTTTGTCTTATTTTGGCGAAGGAACTCCATCAGGATATAAAACTAATGTATTTTCTGATGTTATGCGTTGTGCCGGAGACGAATCTCTTGTGTTATTAAAAAACAAAGATTCTATTCTTCCTCTCAAAAAATCACAGTCTGTAGCTTTAATTGGCCCTTTTGCGGATAATGAAGCTTTTATAGTAGGTAATGCTGGAAGCAGTACTGTTTATCCTAGCTATGTAGTTACTGTGAGAAATGCTATGTTAACACGTGGTATTCATGTAAACTATACGCAGGGTGGCGATAATGCATTTACATATAAAAATGCAAAATATCAGAATTTTTTCCCTTGCACTATTAATTATTTTAACGGACTGGATTTGGCAGGTCCAGTTGTCTCCAGTGTAAAGGCAAAAAAGTTAATACTTAATACAATTGAAGCCGGAGGAACATCTGCCAGATCTATTCCTGATGGTTTCAAGGGAAAATGTATTTATTCCTCTGGTAAAATTCGTATTTCTCCCATGTATACGCCAGAAGGACCATGGACTGTACGTGTTCAATTGCGTCTTGAGGATCAATTACCTAAGTCAGGATGTAGTATAATGAGATTTTTTGCAGATAAGCAGGTTTTACAAGTCGGCTCCAGTGAATTTTTAGTTGATGTCGGGGATGTAAAAAAGAACAATCCATTAGATTGGAATAATATAGATAAGCGCTGGATTGATCTGGTGGTTTCTTATGATGGTAACAATGTGATTGTATATCGCGAAGGGAAAATGATATCTCAGGTATCTGGAATCGGGCATATTGATTCGCAGCAAATTATCTTTGGATATAATAGTCAGGGATTACCCATGGATGTGGACGAGTTGCAGATATGGGACACTTCACTAACTCCTGCAAAATTAGTTGATGAAAAAGCATTGACAACTGAGTCTTTTGATTTTTTTGAAGTGGACAAAAAGATTAATGTGGGTATTTTAGGTATTAATGACACACGTGATATGAGTTTGCGAGCTATAAGTTCCTTTACTCCCTTGCGTCCCGGTAAAGTTGGTTTTCAGATTGAAACCAGCGGTGGCGTACGTGTATTCATTGACGATAAATTGGTATATGATCTAAATGACGAACAAAAAGCAGCTGGCACAAAGAACCTGTTTTGGCATGTTTTTACAGATACTCAGTCTCACAAAATTGTTGTAGAATATAGTAGCAAACAAAAATACGGCAAAGCAGGTTATTTGCGCCTTTCTTATGTACAACCGCCTGCCTCTTCTATTTTTGCTGAAGCGATTTCAGCAGCCAGCGTTTCCGATATTGCTGTAGTTTGTGTTGGAGTGCCCAGTGATCAGCAGGCGGAAAATATTGATCGTCCGCGTATTGAACTGCCCTCCTGGCAGGATGAACTAGTATTGGCTGTGCGCAAAGTTAATCCGAATACGGTAGTCCTGCTCTTTACGGAGGGGGGGGTAGATGTGCGTAAATGGATTGATATTGTACCCGCCGTTATAGAATCCTTTCACCCCGGAAGCGAAGGAGGAAATATTATCGCCGATGTGTTATACGGAGACGTTAATCCATCTGGCAAACTTACAACTACTTGGCCTAAAAAGAATGAAGATTTACCTGTTAGTGGTCCAAATACGCACTATAAAAATACTATCAATGAATTTGGATACCGTTATTTCGACGCTAAAAGTATTGAACCAATGTTCCCGTTTGGTTACGGTCTTAGCTATACGACGTTTAAGTATATTAATATTAAGGTGAAAAAGACTTCACTAAAATTCTATCCTGTTTCTGCATGGGTGACGGTCAAAAACACAGGTAAAGTTGCAGGAAAAGAAGTTGTTCAGGTCTATGTATCAGACAACCATTCCAAAGTGGAACAGTCGGTTAAGGAATTAGCTGGTTTTAAGAAGGTTGCGTTAAATCCAGGGGAATCAAAAGAGGTAGAGGTTCCGCTTTATTGGACGGCTTTTCAATATTTCAATACTAAGTCAGGTAAGTGGACTCTTGATCCTGGGGGCTTTAGAATTTTGGCTGGAACTTTGTCATCAGATAAACCGGTTGAAACTCGTATCTATCTTAAATAAGATTTTTGATTTTATACGGAATACAGATATAAAAATTATGATGACGGTAATTTTAATTCCGGGTATGGTCCCGTTGTTGAAATTGGATTAGTTTTCATGGTTAATAAAAGTGTCTACTATAAAAAGTAGGTTTATAAAAAGTGATTAAATTTATTATAAAAAATAGCATTGGCAAAATAGAAAGCTGTTAACTCATTTTTGGGTTATAAACTCCATTAAAAATGGAACTAATTTACAGATAATGGGGGAAAAGTCTGTGCTTTATTTATTAGTGTTTTAATGTCAAGTATTTATATTATAATTATTTTAAAGAAAATTTATATCTGTAATAGCCATAATGTTAATCGTTTATAATAAAATTATTTATGAAAAAAAATATATTTTTTTTAGTCCTTTTTTCTTTTCTTTTTGGTTGTTCAAAAAATAAAGAAATACAAGAGATTAAGCCGGTTAATCCTACAGAAGAACAAACAGATGACGAAGATGAAAAAACTGATGTTTCTTACAGTTATCCTGCGGCTTCATGGACTGCCATTTATGCTTCAGGGAAAAGTTTAGGTTTTGAAGATAAGTATCCTTCACTGCGAAAAAACAAGACAGTAGGAATATTTTATTTTATATGGCAGGGAGCACATGGTTATGATCAACATGAAGATCATAGTGATGTACAGGTTCCTTCATCAATAGATGTGAATTCACCCTATGATAACAGTGTCTTTCTTAAAGAAAATCCGGAAGATCCTCAGTATGGCCCGGTACATGCCTTTCATCATTGGGGAAAACCATATCTTGATTATTATGTAGCCAATGATTCATGGGTAATCAGAAAACATGCACAAATGCTAAGTGATGCAGGAGTAGATGTAATATTCCTGGATGTTTCCAATGGATATACTTATCAGAATGTCGTAGATAATTTATGTACGCAATATATGGCAATGCGGAAAGAAGGCAACAAAACTCCGCAGATAGCCTTTCTGACACGTACTAAAGAAGTGGTAAAAAGGTTATATGATAATTTTTATTGTGCCGAATCTCAGTATTCCGATTTGTGGTTCTATTGGAAGGGGAAGCCGCTGATTCTTTGTACAGAAGAAATAGGCTATACTATGGCTTCCTTTTTTACTATACGGAATTGTTGGTTTAATAGTAATGGCTCATGGTTCGGTAATGGTTTGAATAAATGGACCTGGGGAGATTATTATCCGCAAAAACCTGGAAAAAACAGTTCGACATTAACAGAAGAAATTTCAGTTTTACCAGCTACTCATCCTACATCTAATATTGGACGGAGTCATGATGAGAATAGCGAACCGGTAAATCCGTCAGCAGAAACGACGGCTAAAGGAATATATTTTGATCTTCAGTGTAAAAGAGCTTTATCTGTTGATCCTGAACTAGTTTTTATTACAGGATGGAATGAATGGATGGCAATGCGTTTTAAAGCGAGTACAACAACATCTTCTTTTCTTGGAAAATCACTTTCGATAGGGGATACGTATTTTGTAGATCAGTACGATCCTGAGTACAGTCGTGACCTTGAACCTATGGAAGGCGGATTCGGAGATAATTATTATTACTATATGGTCAATTTTATACGTCAGTATAAAGGTGTAAAAAAAGTTGATCCTGTATCCGAATATCAAATTATAACAATAGACGGAGATATGTCTGACTGGGGAAATGTTAAGAAAGTTTATACTGATAATAAAGGAGATATTTTCCCCAGAAGTCATTATGGCTATGGGTTACGTGTTGGAACACTTACAAACAATACAGGAAGAAATGATATTGTTACCTCGAAAGTATCTTCTGACGGAGAGAACTTATATTTTTATGTTAAGACAAATAATGCAATAACTTCCTGGGACGGAGATAACTGGATGCGTCTTTTTGTTTCTGTTGCAGGAGTAAAGGCAGATAATTGGGAAGGTTTTCAATATGTGATTAACAATAAAGTTAACGGAGAATCTTCGACTACACTTGAAAAAAGTACAGAAGGATGGAATTGGGAAAAAGTATCCAATATCAGCTATAAACTTTCCAATTCAGAAATGGAAATTTCTGTTCCTCTTTCTTTACTGGGGATTACTAATTCGGATGATTTTACAATTGACTTTAAGTGGGTTGATAATGCGGTAACCTCGGGTGACATTCAGGAATGTATGCGTGACGGAGATAGTGCGCCTAACGGACGTTTCCGCTACCGTTATTGTTTTAAAAAATAAAATAAATGAGAAAAGCGTCAAAAAAAGCTTTTTGATCAGGAATTAAAAAATTATTATAATGTTTTGTCCTGAAAAAAGTTTACATGTTTTGATAAAATGATTAATCAATACAAACTTAAGTTAACCTCAGTTTGTATTGTTTTTTTTGAATATCTATTTTTTTGATAAAAGTGTCTTTCCCTGAAAAAGTTTATTCTTAAAACAGAGTCAAAGATTAAAAACGATGAAGAAAATGGATATTACGATAAGCATAGTAAGTATTATGCAATAGCGACCGAATTGTATTTTGAAGAAGAATTTGGCTATAGACGTATTAATAAATTAATCCCGGTAGCAGCAACTACAGTTAAAAACTGGTGTATTACTTTTGCAGAAGCAAAAGACATAAAAATGGGAAATAAGATACATACACAAATGATACAGGTCAGAGTTAAGGACACTAAAAATAACTGGTATTCCAGATAATATCAAGGGTTTTCAATTATAAGGTGCAATGCTTAAGAAGTAGTGAAAAGATTCGCCTATTACACTGCTAAGATAGGGAGCAATACGCAAACAGTAAAAGTGTCAGCTTTTTAAAGTCAAATAACTTACGTATTAGAATGACTTAAAATGGCAATTATAAGGGGAACCCATAGGCATAGCGGATTAATAATATAATCCAAAATGAGATTTTCCCTGGAAGTGAGTTCTGCAGTTTGATGAAAGTAATCAATGCAATTGTCGAAACTATAGATTTTTATAACAAAGAAAAACCTCAAATATGTATTGGTATGATGATGCTCGTTGATACTTCACAGTGCAGCGGTGACATATATAGGGCTTGAAAATAAACAGTCTTTAGAGATGACTCCAGAATAGTAAACAAATATCAGTTTTAAACAGAGTCATTTTTTTTATGGATATGGATTAAAATCAGTCAAACTAAATCAGGAAATACAGTCGATGCAGATTGTATTCCTTATACTACGAGCCAGAGCTGTTATATCAAGTTCTCCGTTTTTATATTCCGTAATAATCTTAAGTGTAAAACTCAGTGGATAATTTTTTTTGTTCTTTTTAAATAATAGCTTTTCAATCTTTTTTTCATGATTTTTTTTGATCCATGTGTAAATCTATTTTCGGTCAAGACATACTAATACAATAAAAAAGAATTTAATAAGACCTATTATTAGCTATTCTTTTTTAGAAAAAAAGAATAGCTAATAATTTATAATTATATTGTGACTACCAAATAAATGATTGTTTTTTTGTACAAATCAGGATTGATTATTTAGATCATCATAAGTTA